>UMGF01001922.1_pt1 | contig 44749 bp, 29 predicted proteins | sample 1965181 | NCBI WGS metagenome assembly UMGF01 (sample SAMEA4836063, study PRJEB28245) | human gut metagenome | biome: gut microbiome; material: fecal sample | place: Denmark | collected 2008 | reverse complement strand
TGTGTTTTATAACATATATGGTGTAAAATAGTATATAATAACCGTATATTATACAGAAGAAGCTTTTCAAGGAGAAAATGATAGCATTAATTTCTTAAACAAATATGGAGATGTTGATGAATACGGATTTTATAAAGCCTCGTTGATAAAATCTCCATCTGGAGCCATAAATGGAAGAATACCCTCTATAGGAGAATTTATGGTTATGATAAATGCATCAGAAAATAACATTTCGGTTATTAACGATCATTTATCAAATTTCCCTGTTTATACACCTATAATGTATAACACATCTTATAATAGTTACCTCTCGTCTTCTCAAAATGGTGAGAATTATTACTGGGGTTGTAATTTTCATGATCTATCTTTAACAGGAGACTACCATAAAGCTATGGCGCAAGGTTTTGTTATTCCAGTAGCTTCTGTTGTGTAAGTTAGTTCTTCTTTTGCTATCTTTGTGACAAACAGTTATAAAATGGCAGCAGAAGATAACAGAAACATAGCGATTCCTCAAACAGGTATGAATCGCGATCTGCATCCGTCGAGTCTTACGGATCAGCATTATACGTTTGCCTTGAATGCCAACATCGAATCCGAGGACGGTAATGTTGGGATGAGATCTAACGAGCATAGTAATCTTAAATGCATTGATTTCGATGGGTTTAAAGTTATTGGTTACAAGAATGATCTTACTTCAGGCAATATCTATTTTTTTATAACAAATCCTGAAACAGGCGTATCTAAAATAACTTATTTCAAGCCTGAATCCGATACAAGTATCTTATCCGATTCCGATATAGAATCTATGGTAGAAGGATCGGAGTCGTTGTGTTCTGGCATGAAGACCTTGCTGGAAGACAACGATCAAGATCCGTGCCTTAAGTTCTCTATCTATCATCCTATAAAAACCATAGAAATAAAGACAGAGAAATGTGGGAAATGTATTTACTGGACTGACGATTATAATCCTCCCAGGTATGTTATTGTAGACAAGGCTCTGACTCCTGATGATGAAGGTGATATATGGTATCATTATCATGGGTATAAGATATGCGATAAAGAATACGATAGGAAAAAGTTCATGCAGGAGAATGGTTGTTTTCTGGCATGTGAGAAACTTAGGGTGTTTCCGCTACTCAAACCCATGTGCATAGAGCCGGCTCAGATAGAGTACGGGGGCAGCCTGCGCTCAGGCGTCTACCAGGCTACTGTGGCTCCTTGTGACGAGTTTGGAAACGAACTTGGAAGTTATTCTAATCCCACTAATCCTGTTCCTATATTTGACGAACAGTATATTACTCAAAAAGACGGTAAATGGGGAGAACGCACTAATTTAGGTATCAGATTCGTCGTATCTAACATAGATCGTCAAGTTGAGTATTTTAAGGTTGTTATTATCCAGAATACAGTAGGATATAACGGAGAGACACAGCCGGTAGTTGATTATTTCGTAGAGGGTATTCACCCGGTGTCTGAAAAAACGATCTTATATTATTCGGACCTAAATAATAAACGAACTACATTCGAACACATATCTCTCAAGAAGCCGGTTTATAATACATCAAGAGGAATCGTAGCTGTCGGGAATCGTCTTCTTCAGTATGGTCTTACAGCGGAGAAAGAATGGAATTTGCAGCCCGTAGTTTCTCTCATGGGCCATTTCCTTCAATGGCAGGCATCGGTAGCTCACGAAGATCTGTATAAGGATGGTAATGCCTGTTCGCTGTATGTAGGGTATATGAGAAATGAAGTGTATCCGTTTGCTATTTCTTTTAAGTGTTCCAACGGTTACAAAACTCCGGCATTTGTGTTAATACCTCCCCCTTACAAAGATGCTGCGGCAGAAATAGAAAATAAGGATACTGATAGAGTGTATAAGTCCATAAACCAATATGCTCCCCCTTGTTCGGGGCAAGAACGTAAATTCAAGTGGCAGTATTATAATACGGCAGGAGATCCGAAGGATTTTGATGATGAAGAAACCGGACAAGAAGAATGTAAGAATCCGGCTACTATCGGTCAAACCATAACATTGCAAAATGATTTTAAAACTTATACGAACGTTAGTTTTACATTCAGAAGTCAGATTATAATAGATGAGGTGATTAATTATTTTTCATCTAATATAAAAGACATCGCATGTAATACCGCTACAGAAGAACCTAATAATGCTGCTGCCAACGAAATATGCGATATATTCAACAGCTACGGAGATCCTGATGATCCTAATACAGAGGAACAAAAAGAAGCTATAGATGGTATCACGGCTCCTGAGTTTGGAGCCGAATGTACTGATGCCCACCGTCAGTATTCGCTTATCACGGCTCCGGTAGATCGTATTGTGGGATTCCGTGAAGAATATACGTATAAGGAGCTTGAGGATATGGAACACGTATCCACCGACTACCTATATACTACCGGAGGTGAAAAGCAAGACAAGTATTCTGTGCTATTTAACTGGGAACTACAGGAACAGATGATAGAGTTCATGGATAAGTATTTCTTTGCCGATGACGAAGATGGCGGTCATTGGGCTGGATACTGGTCGGGTGATGACGGGACCAAGGCGTGCGCTGTGTACGATTCTCTGTTACAACCGTCTGTTATATTACAGTCTATAGCCGAAGCTATTTATGTTCTGGATTCTATGCCGTGTACTTGCGGATGTTTTATAGAAGAGCCTTGTCTTAATCCTACTGTTGCCAGAAGCGATTATAACTCATTCCAGTCATCTTCTACACTTCTTGGAGCATACCTTCTTATGAATGATGTGTGGAATAACGATAAAGAAGATGAAGAGGGGAAGGTTTGTTTTAATGGAAGATGCCTCCCAGATTGGCGCGCCGGACGTTCTTCGAGCACTATCCACAACGACGCCTACAGGTCAAGGATAGCGCCTGGAGCCCTGATAAGGGACACCTGGCCTGAGATAGAGAAGAAGATAGATGATTATTCATATAATTTCCTTGATACCGGTTACGTTCCAGAAGGAGATTACGGAGATGGATGGACCTGGGACTCTTATGCTAATTTAGCTGACAATAACGTAGGCGCTCTTATTCCTGAAGATGTTAAAGGTTCTACGATGTTTACATCAGAGTTGTTGGTATGGAGGTTTACGAAATGCGTGCTTCGTAACGCCCGTTTCCTTCATATTACAAGACCTAAAGAATGGGATGATCCTGATTTCCCGGCCAAGGACAAAGTTCTTTATTTGGAATCTTTGGGTAAAATAGATGGTCTTATGGATGCTGTGTCCACACAATATGTCCGTCTTTCTTTCTGGAAATCATTAGATCCAAGATACAAAGGAAGCAATAGGAAGATAGATAAGGATGATCTCAACTTTAATTGGGAGAAGATTATGGATGAAGGCGATAATTATGTTATCGTTGGAGCATCCCGTCCTTACTTTGGGCACATAGGCGAATCTTTCTTCGATAAGTACCCTGATGGATTGTATGTAGCCATAGACTGCCCTATCGTATCATGCCCTTGGATTTTTACCGTCCGACAAATTGATTTCTGTAAGGTTAAAGGCGATGGAGAAGAAGAACATAGCAAGAATCCGTCAAGAGGTTTGGTAGGCACATCTTACGTCCTTGGTAAAACGATATACCCATATATTTTTGGTATCAGAGAAAAGGAAATAGACCGGATAAATGTACGAGCCAAAGAAATATCGTTAAGGGCTACTGTAGAATACGCCAGCCAGTGTACGATATGCGGGGATCGCCCCATAAACTGTGCTCCAAGGAAATATAAGTACGGTGATTTCGCTTACTGGGAATCGTCTGAGAAGTATCCTGCTAATTTTGAACTGTATGACAGTAGTAAGGTTAAGATAAGTGATCATGGATATGAAGGCAATTTCAAGAAAGCCTACGACAATATCGTATCTAAGCTTACTGAATACTACGGTTCCCCTTCTACGGATGATAAGGGAATGATGTCTTTTAAAGGACATAAATATGGTACGGTAGATACCAGTACCGTCTTTTGCCAACAACCTATCCGGCATTATAAGTTCCCGGACAACGATCATATGCTTTTCATGAACCGGGATGTGAGATCTTATGATGTTCCTTCCGATATTTATCCTATAGGAATATTAGTAGACGAGGATATGATTAACGTCTTCCTTGATTTTGCTGTAGATTCAGGATTGATAACCAAAGAACAGCGAGATATGGTTACAGGATATGAGATATATAGAGGCGACAGACGTCTTAATCGTTCTGTTATAGCTACCGGAATAGCTTACGACATGTACAAATATTCAGGTCAAAATTCGAATCTTAATCTGTATCCTAATTATCCGTATAATGATTTATCGGATGACTCTTTTAATTACGCAACTGAAAAAAGGGTATCGTTTATAACCCACCCATTTTTCAGAAGAGGAAACGTATGGTATGCATTTAGTTCTCCTGATATTTATTTCAATAAGCCTGAGACTCCTACGGAGGTGGCTATAGAAGGTTTTATAAGAGGAATGTCTGTAGGGAACTTTGATGAGGTTGAAGATCATCCCAAATGGACGATATTAGGAAAACAATCATATAAGATGGCGGCCACGTTAGCCAACATCGAATCCACGGCTACTATAGCTTCTCAGATAGCAGAAGAGCTTATGAACCGTTCTACGTCTGCGTATATAGGTGTTATAGGCAATATCAACATGGCGATGATCTTTGCTTCAATGATTGCCACCATATCTGATACGCTTGCTAAAAGACCGGTATTGTATGGTAAGTACAGATATGATTGGCTCACGACATTCATAAACAATGGCCCAAGAAGGAACCATGCTTTTTACTACACATCTGTAGGTTACTATAATAGCATGATGGGCTTCGATGATACGGCTCCATATGAGCAAAACAGATTAAGAGGATTGGCTAATACCAAGAGCCTTAAATCAGGTATGTACCCCATATCCGATCCGTCTACTACATCATCTTGGGTTACTGGAGAAGACGTGGGTGATGATAACCAAAACGCTTCAAAAGATTTCTTGTTTATAAATAACATAGATAGAGAATCTTCCATGTTCTTATCTTTTGGAGATCCGGGAGAAAAGGATCCTGATACAAGCATCTTAAATTCAAAGTATCTTGTATCGTATCCTATGCAGGCCCAGGTATATGATACAAGTCGTATCCATGACCCTGTTATCATGGCTTCTGATGCCGGATCTAAAGAGTCTTTTGAAAGGACGAAGATGTTGTCTTATATCTGTTCTCCGTATATGAAGCTTATGCGATACAGGCCCGATCAGTATGGAGCTATAGAAGATATAAAATGGATATCAGTAGGAGGGTGTGGATTCTTCCAAGGAGGGAAGCAACCTTTGTTTGGCGGTGACACCTACATATCGAGGTTTTCCATGAAGCGAAAATTCCCATTTTTTTATAATACTGCTTTTGGTATAGGGGATATGATACCATTTGCTTACAATGATTACCGGAATGTTGGATTCCCTAAGTATTTCGTTAATTACGATACTGGAGAAGATATGCTTGAGCATACTGACAACGAACGTTTTAATAGCTGGACATCATCAAGCAAAGGAGCGTATTCTTTTTATCCAAATAGAAAAAGTTTGTATAATTTAAATGGTGAAAATGAGGCTAAGAAATATGTGGATGGTAGATTTTATCTGTGGTCTTATGGTATTCCTCAATTCCTTGTAGAATCGGAAATAAACTGCAATTTCCGATTAGAAGGAGTAGAGCCTCATGAATGGTTTTATCCGGCTCATGGTGATTTTGCTTGGTGGACACAAGAAAAGAACGTATCTATCCATAGGGACAATGATTATAAGATAAGTCCTATATACTCATCAAGAATGACATTGACACCTAATGTATTGCCGGCAACATACGAACGTCGTTTCTATGACTGTGCTTACCAGCGCCCTAATGGTGTTATATGGAGTAGGGCTGACGTATCTGAAAACAGTCAAACAGATCCGTGGCTGACGTACAAGCCTATGGACTATCATGAGTTCCCAACCAGCAACGGTAAGCTTATTCACATGAAGCGTATTGAGTCTAATCAGATTCTTGTCAGGTTCGAGGATCAAGTTTCGCTCCATAACGCCATAGACGTAATCAAGGAGCGCACCTCCCCAGGGCAGGCTGAGATGGGCACCGGCGGTCTGTTTGCGTCCCGGCCTCTGGAGTACAACACGACCGACCTTGGTTATTCTGGAACCCAGAGCACTGAAATAATTAGTTCAGAATTTGGTCACTTCTGGGTAGATACTAAAAGAGCACAGGTATTTATGACCGATCCGAACGGACGTAATCTTAAGGAACTTAGTGTAGGTATCAGACATTGGCTTAAACGTCATCTTCCGTTTAAGATCCTTAGATACGGAATAACTAATATCTTAACCGGTACAGAAATGACAGAAGAAGATACAGATAATAAATTTATCGGTCTTGGCCTGTCTCTTGGGTGGGATAATAGGTATAAGAGGGTACTTATCACGAAAAAAGATTATATACCTGTTAAGAACCCGGCATATTACAAATATGATGGTGGAAGGTTCTTGTACAATGAAACAGAGGTGTTGTCAAACGATAAGGAAATATCTTTAAAAGACGAACAGTATTTTAAAGACGTGTCGTTCACTATCGGATATTCGTGTCTGAAACAAGAATGGATTTCTTATTATTCGTTCTGTCCTGACTATTATATAGAACAGCAACAATATTTCCAAACAGGTATAAACTTCCCGGCATCAGACGAAGAAGGTGGCTTATGGAGTCATTTGCTGACGAATAAGAGCTTCCAGACATTTTACGGATCAACATATCCATTTATATTAGAAGTTCCGATAAAAGAGAAATATAATGGTTCTACGCTGGCTTCTGTTGAGTATGAGCTTGACGCAAGGAAATACGTTGATGATGTGAATTACACACTTGACAGGAAAGTAGGTTTGGATACGATAACTATCTACAACGACACAAACAACTCAGGTGAAATTCATCTTGTTCCAGAAGAAAAGAATAATTTAGCGCAACGCATATCGTATCCGAAGATCGTAGGCGACCATACCGAGGTCCTGGATACTGAAGTATATAGAAGACATAAGTTGAACGACTTCTTTAATAGGGTTGGCGATGACCGATCTGAAACACCTATCTGGATCAAGGACGATAACGATATAAATAAGTCGGTTAATCCTGATTCTCTTAATTTTAGACGGTCATGGCTTGATAGGTTGCGTGGTAGTTGGATGCTGATGAGGATAAAGAAAGTAATTAGCAACCGGAAGATTATATTCCAGTGGTTGATCTCTGAAGATAAGATTAAGAATAGATAAATTACAATATTTAATAAGTTGAAAATAAGTAGTTTTTATTTTGTGATTTAATAATAGTTTAATATATTTGTAGCGCCTATCGATCCATCGCGGACAGATAGGCGCTTATTTATTAACAATAAAACGATGTAAAATTATGAAAAGTAACGTGTTATTGCAATCAGAAAGCAGAGAATTGTTGGGTAGGAACATCTCTGTTATGTCAAAAGACGGTTTTGTGTGTATAACAGAGGTAATGGAAGCTTTGACTGAAAAGAGGGAAAAACAGGGTTTGGCTCCAAAAAGATTAGATGATTTAATGAGTACAAAAGGATTTCAAGAGAAAATGTATGCTTTAGTTAAGAGACTGAATATAAACAATATATGTACTGCGGTAAAAATCGCAGTACAAAAAAACGATCTGTGTATTAGCAAGTTGACTGATCTTAAAAAATATCATATGGCTTACAGAAAAGGAAAAGGAAAAGATCAGAAATGGTTTGTGGATCCTTATTTCTTTGTAATGGTTGCATTGGAATTAGATCCAGATATATATGCGAGTGTGGTTATATGGCTTACTGATGGCCTTATCAAGAATAGAAATATGGCAGGTGATGCTTATATAAGAACATGTAAATCTGTAGGATCACTTGTAAAAAACAAAAATGAATTATCTGATAAGATAAAAAGGATAGCAAAGGCTATTAATTTTATTGTATTCAATAAACATGAGGATGGAATAAGAAATATGGCAACGGAAGAACAACTTAATGATATAACGGAATTGGAAATAGCCATAAGTTCGATAATAGACGGAGGATTTATAACAAACTACAATGATCTTATATCTTATTTAGGCAAGGAGTGGAAAAAAAGATGGGGTAATCCAATTATGGCTCTAAAATAATTTATTCAAATTAATCTATTTTAAATCATTTTAATTTGTAAATCATATTTTAGTGTCTATATTTGCATCGTAATCAAGAGAGATTATAATGTAAGACAGTGGTGATGGAAGGTGATACTTCGGTTTGTGTCATAGGTTCGAGTCCTATATTTTTCATGTAAGAAAAATTAGATCAGTTGGTAGATCAAAACCTCCTTTCATATCAAAACACCTTCCAGGTTCTCCCTGTTTTAATAAAATATACAGATGGTGAGGAGTTCGGTTACTTCGAAAATTAGCGTAGTGGTTTAACGCAGCATCAGGTACATTGCTTTTCATCGGTTCGAATCCGATATTTTCATTTTAGATCCGGCTCCGCTTTTCCTCTGTTTGAAAGACATAAAGACTAATGAGTGGTGATGGGGTTAGTTACTTCGAATTTAGCTCAGATGGATAGAGCGATACTCTTTTAAAGTATAGGTCGATGGTTCAAATCCATTATTTCATTGTTTACACTAACTTCAGCTTTTCCCTCATTGAGTAACATCTTGATATGTTTATTCAAGCAGCGGTAGTAATATCGCTGCTTTTTTTGTATAACACTTTAAAGAAACAACAACAAATGGGAAAGTTTAACAAAAAGGATGAAGGTGTTAAACCTACGATCGTGAATCACATGGGAGAGAAGGCGTATAAGCTTAACGCAGAAGAAGAGTTAGTATCTACGGTAATGACTACCATGTTGTCTGATTCTTATTATGAGAAAGAAAAAGACAAGGTGAACAGGATTAAGGACCTTATGGATCAAGTAGATCCATATTTCGCAGCACAAACAGCATTGTATGTCAGGAAAGAAGGGAAACTTAGGTCAATAACGCATCTTATGGCTTCTGTCCTTGCCAGTAAAGCATCGGGTAAAGAATGGGCTTCAAGGTTCTATAATAAGATCGTTATGCGTCCTGATGATATGAGCGAAATCCTTGGCTGCTATGCGGCTCTTAATGACAAAAATCCAAAGAAGTTAAGGGGTATATCCAGTGCTATCAAGAAGGGGTTTAAAACAGCCCTGGAAGGTCTTGATCCGTATCGGATTGACAAGTACAAGATGGACAGTAGGGTTATTACGATGATTGATCTCGTGAATTTATTTCACCCCAAAGGCAATCAGGCTAACAAAACGGCTTTCCAGTACCTTATAGAAGGTCGATCTTTGTCTGGATTATACGAAAGCAAGATTCTTGAAAAAGAAATGTCTAAAGCCGGTCAGGATAAGAAAGACAATAAGGAAAAGAAAGAAGCTTTAGGTGACGCTATTCGGGACGTGGTTTCTAATGTAAAAGGCATGCCTATTTTTAATATGGTTCGCAACCTTGTAAACATAATCAAATACGCTCCTGATCAAATAGATGAAGTTTGTAGGCAGCTTACAATAGAAGAGAAGGTACTTAATTCGAAGATGCTTCCTTTCCGTTTTGCTTCAGCTTTCAAAGAGGTTGAAAATATAGGCACTGATGATTCCGAAAATGATATTGTATTTGAGTCGGATAAAAAACGAGCTAAATTAACAGCGCGTAACAAAGATAAGATTTTAGATGCGTTGGAGAAAGCCATAACCATCTCCTGCAAGAACCTGCCGGTATTGGAGGGGCGGTCGGCGATCCTGATAGACCATTCCGGTTCTGTACGTGGAGATATGGGAGGATCTTCTAAGGTGTCTGCCTTTAGCGAAACAAGTACGGCTGTCATTGGTAACTTGTTCGGCTGTATGATTGCATCTGTGCTTCCTGACGTATTTATTGGTATGTTTGGTGACAAACTTATCAATTACGAATATGATAGAAGTAAAGGTGTTTTATGGAATAACAAAAAATCTTTTACTGCCGGAGGAGAATGCGGTAGTGCCACTGAAAACGGTCTTTTTGCATTCTTGGATAAGTGCGTTAAAGATAAGATCAAAGTAGATAACTTGTACGTTATTTCAGATATGCAGATAGGAGACGGTGAATCTGTTGTATGGGAGAGAAGTTCCAATTATGGATATGGTAAATTCGCCGGACTTTTGAAAGGGTTCAAAAAAGTGAATCCAAATTGCAAGATCGTTTCTATTTCTATTCAAGGATATGGAAGTGAGATGTTTTATAGAGGATCTAATATCTTGAACATAGCTGGCTGGTCAGAATCTATCTTCGATGTTATTAACAGCAAGTTCTGTGGATATAAGAATATGATTGAAGAAATTAAGAAAATAAAAATATAATCATTGATTTTGCTTCAATAGTAAACAAGTTTTAGCTTTAAAGGTATAGCCGAAGAAGTACGTGAGTATATCTTCGGCTTTTTGTTTATCTTTGTTGAAAAACAGTTTGTTATGAAACAAGTATTATATAAAAATGACATATACCCCTATAATGTAAGGGTATTGCTTGGGGCAGATGAAGAGTATATAGTTAAGACGTTCGCCAACCTGGAAGTAGAAGATCAGAGCTGGGAGGGGTGGACTGATGATTATGGTGGCAGAACTATTTTCGTAGGAAACCGAACCAATCACAGGAAAGAAATATGTTTCTTGTTTCATTCACTGTCTAATATGGATGTTAGAACCATAGGACACGAATGTCTGCACGGTCTTTCCCTTTACTGTAAGTATCTTAATATTAACTACAGTTTTGACGCCGGAGAAGATGAGCACGCTGCCTATCTAATGGGATGGTTGGTTGACAAGGTTTGTGATGCTTACCACAAATTTAAGAAGGAGGAAGAAAAATGAAAGAAAAAGAATTTGATTTTGTGATATATCCACTAAAGTTGATTATCACCATAGGGTTAGATTACAAAACATTGTGTGATCGTTTTGAGAATGCAGAATTGGATCATGAAGGAGAATGGGGAGATGAAGGCGATTTAGATTCAGAAGTCTCTTTTATGAATCTTGTTCGTGATAAGAGAGATGATAGAGCTTTTAAGTTATTATGGAATTTTCAAAGTGAGAATGATATGACTATACAAAACATATGTCATGAATCATTTCATGCAGCTATGTCGGTATGCCAACATTGTAATATGTCTCTTGGTTTTAAGGTAGGAGAAGATGAACACGCAGCTTACATAGCCGGATTTGTTGGTAATTGCGCAGGTGAAATGTTTGGATTCTTAGAGGAAGAAAAAGATGGCAAAGAAGAATAAATCAGATTGGAAGCCCTCAGAAAATATCCTAAAATATTTGAAATCGTGGGAAAAGTTTGAGCCTGAATTATATGACGACAAGAAGGGGAATATAACAATCGGGTACGGATTTCATCTTCCTCATCTTCTTAAAAAATACAAGAATGGTATAACAGTAGAAGAGGCCGATAAGGAATTTGAAGATGTAGTTAATACGTTTGTTCCGGAATTTATACGAAGAACCCCTAATTTCAAAAATCTAAACAATAATCAGAGAGATGCTTTGTTTAGTTTGTTTTACAACACAGGAGGACCGGAGTATTCTAAAAGCCCGATGCTTTTCAAATACCTTAAAGAAGGTGATTATGATAAGGCAGTGAAAGAGATAAACCACAATGAAAACGAGAAAGGTATGGGTGGTCAGAAGAAGCGCCGTGCCTTCGAGCGCCGGGTGTTTTCTACGCCGACAGACCAGCCCTGGACGGTGGATGATGACAGTAACTATGTCCTGATTGAAGACAAGCCTGTAGAGAACGAATCTATGGAAAAAGATACTAATGATTTAAAGTATGAAGACGCTCGCCATGTGGAAGCTAAATATGGTTATACAGGTTATGTAGGTAGAGGATATGACGGAAATAAGGTCAGGGTATCTGATTCAAATATAAAATCAGTTGGTATATCCAATAATGCCGATCCTGATAAGTGGTATGAATCAGTTAATCCGATATTAGACACTGATCCTATTAGTTTAATTGCTGATTTTATTCCTACTGTAAAACGAATGTTGGATCCTAATAGGGAGCGATCCGGGGAAGATACAGCCACAGATTTTGAAGAAAAAATGTGGAAAGCTTACACGGATGGAGATATAAGTAGATTGCCGGCAAGCAAGTATCGTTTTGACGACGATGATGATGATGCTCAGTATGTAGGATTGCCTCAAGAACAGGCTATTTTGATACAATCTTTATTAGATAAAGAGTATATGAACAATATGCTTGACGAAGCATATAAGAATGTTGATGAAAAAAGTAAACTAAAAATAAGAGATTATAAGAAGGTCCTTGATAAACTAAATAAAAATATATTTGAAAATCCAGGAAAATGGATTTTAGTAAATGAAGGCGTAAGTCCATTTAGAGAAGAAGTATATGGTGACAATTTTGAAAAAGTGAACGAAGCTTCCGGATTAGGTGCGTTGAAGAATTTCAGTGTAAGATGGGATCCGGATGCTGGTATGTTAGATGTGAAGGATGATTATGATTTTAGCCGAAAGAAGATAGCGGAAGACATCATACCTGAAAGGGATGTCCCTCTTAGAATAAGGGAACGTATCAAATACGATCCTAAGAAAGGTAGTATTCTTCGAAATAATGACAAGGCTTTACCTAAAAGGTTTGTAAGGAAATACGAAGAAGGTGGTGTTGTAAATAAACAACGTGAAGCATATGAATACTTTACTAATAAGAGAGGCATGTCTAAGATACAAGCGCTTGCCATCATAGGTAATCTCATGGCTGAATCCGGTCTTAAAGATGACATATACGGAGACAACAAAACATCATATGGCATACAGCAATGGCACAATGAGCGCATGGATAAGTTATTCAAGCACGCCAAAAAGAAAGGTCATTCTACACCCACATTCAAAGACCAACTTGAGTTCTTAGCTGACGAATACGAAGGGAAGACCGGATATTCTAATTTCTTATACACAAGAAAAGGAAAAGAAGGACCAGGGTATTACAACTATAGCCGGCAGGATTTTATGAACGCCGATAACCTTAAAGATGCAGTAGTAGCTTGGAACCAAGGAGCAGGACGTCCTCATAAAAGCGTGATACGAAACGATGACCGTTATAACTATGCTATGGAAGTTGCTAAAAATCTTGGTTTGGAAATTGAAGAAAATTCCGTATCTTCGTATGGCCAAATGGGATTCGGAGATGATGGTGAAATAGCAGCATCGGTAACACTTCCAGAGGTAGAAGTGGCAGCCGCCCTCCCTAACCCGGAAGCCCCGTCCCAGGAGGGACAGTCCGAGGAAGAGAGATTCCGTACATGGACTGAAACGTATGGTAAGGACATCGTAAATCATTTACTGACGTTAGACGGGAAAAAGGATGGTGATGACAGTGATTACAGCATGATGTATAAACAGCATGAAAAAGAAAGCGAAGAGGATAAGAAAATGGCTTTGATTAATGCCGTGCTTCCCAATATACAGCTTCGCATTAAAGGCGTCACCGAAAATTAGAACAAGACTGTATTTCTTTTACATTAATAAATTCAAGCCGGATTTGAGACTCGTTACACGGATACCGAAGGTTGAAGAACGATATCAAGATAATCCGGTTTTTTTGTGCGATTTCGTGAAGGATGGAACTATCATCGCCTTGGTTTAACAGAACAGACCTACGTACTTCCACTGTCCTGACGGGCATGGACGCCCGTCTCGCCTACAAACCTGCCTAATTCTCCACTGGCTACCTAATATAATTATTAACGTCACTCCATCACCTATCTCCCTTCAGTCGATAGGTTCAGTCGTTTTTAAATATTATATGTTCTTTCGCATCGTTCCCTTCGGTCACGATACTCAATCTTTTAACACAATTAGGCTAACAATACAATGACGGAAAAAGTAATTTGTCAATCCGTTCACTCACTTAACTCCCTTCGGTCGTTAAGTTCATTCACTGTAAACAATTATATGAATAAATGGTAAAGTATATAAAATAATATAAATGATATAATGGGTAAGATCATTGAAAATGGTCTTAATATTAAGGAAAACGGAGACTATTCATAGGCGTAGTTTTAATTCAAGATTTGTTGTCCCACCACTGACGGTCAGGAGGTTACGTTCAGAGTCGTTTTCCCGTCTCTTATCCAAACCGTCATAAAACAAAAAAACCTTGTATCCTATTTCTCTCAAACCGGATACAAGGCCGTGCATTTTTTTCTTTGAGCGTATGATGAAAAACCATATCTTTGCACTAAAACAACATTAATATGGACACAAAGTTAAAAGAAATAACAGATCCTCACAAGTTACACGACAAGCTCTTTAAGAAAGAGCAGGTCTCTCCGATAGAAGTTATATACAATAGCTTCAGCAACTTAGGGTACAACGTAGTACGCCGTCCAGCCGGTCAGTGTTTAGGCAATTTGAGATATTTTAATCTATTTTATGACAAACATACTCATCATTTTTATCAGAAAGACAGGAAGTTGAGATATTGTAGCAATTTTCTCATATCTGATTATTGGAAAGATAGAGTGCGATGTTTCATAGTTTGGAACTTTGGTTTTGGAAGATTCTTCCCATACAATGACTTCATAGAGGCTATGGTTTATGACTATCTTCGATATGGAAGAAAGTCAGTTCCTTATCTTAAAAGCGTGCAAGAAGCTGAAGAAAAGTGTGTAAGGTTCTATATCCGGTCTCAGATAGATATGCTTCGTAAGGAAGGATATGCTGCTTATAGGGCTAAGTTCAAGGAAGAACGTCCTCAGTATTTTATTGGAGACGATAGGACGGTGTTTAGATGCCTTGATAGCTCTTTGAAAAGAGAAGAAAAAATCGCTGCATGTGTAGCTCATAAAAGGGCTTTAAAAGAAGGGATAATGACTTCCTTCATCAATCACCTTAAGAAACATCCTACCACCTTGTATTCGTGGTTCTCGTCAGAGGTAGACAGCGAAGGAAAGAATAGGATTTGTCTATCTGAAAAAGCCATTAATTATCTTAATAAGAGACTGGTTCGCAATGGATTAAAGGCTCTTTCTGCATCATATCTTTTTAGAACGTTTAGAAAAATGGTGAAGACCTTGTTCGGTTTCAATGTCAGGTCGTTCTTGAATAGCTGTCTGATGTCTGTTTCAACAGAAGAGGTTTTAACCAAATCTATGAAGAAAGTAGTTTCCAAGACAGTGCTGTTTTTGTACAAGAGAGCGCTTAAGAACTATCGCCGGGCATGCGGTTTTAAGTACGACCCTGATTCGGGCGGTTTGTCTGTCATACGTCCCTGATTTTTAAACGTATCCCATAACGTTGGATTTTCTCGTTCGTTTCTCTTATCTTTGTGAAAAAAGATAGTATGAAATTACGAATCATAAAAAATCGTCCGATATTCGCTCCTGGCGGTAGTGTTCAGGATAAGAAACAGGATATTAATGTATCCTCTACTCAGCCTATTCTTGATTATGGAACGCCTGTTAATAAATGGGGTGAATCTGATATTCAGAATATATATATGCCTTCTGATGTGACTTTAGAAACAGAGGAGGGTGAGATAAATCCATTTAGCAGTATGCCTACATCCGATTCGTTTTTTGAAAACAATGATGCAGGGTATGCAGGATATCTCGCTGATAATAGGGGCATGGTTAAAAACGTAGAGAAATCAGTCGTTGATAATGCAATGAATGTAGGTGATGCGGATGCTGATTCCTCTAAAGAAAAACGTTCCCAAGATGGTAATCCTCTGGATCCTATGACTATGCCATATTACTCACCCGATCTAACCGGCAGAGCTCAAATGTTCGGTACAAGTCTTGGCCGGATAAGAGCCGGTAATAAGGTCGGTGCTAATGTGGCTCAAGCTGCCTTGTCTGGTGTTAGTTTAGGATTAGGTCTTACCCGTAATATCATGGGAGCTTCATCTGCTGCGTATGCAGCCAGCAGAGACGAGCAGGCAGCGAGGGAAAAACTTGCCAAGGAGCGTCGTCAGCAATTCATCAAGTGGGAACGTGAAGGTGGTGGCGTTAACCTTGGAAATGGACAGAGAATAGATACGTCTGATATGACAGGAGAATACATTTACCCTCTTCCTAAATCTATGGAGGGTAATGCTAATGTTGAGATAGAAAAAGGAGAATACGTGCTGACTCCTGACTCCGTAGGGCCTATGGAAGCCAAAGGGAACAGACATGAAAATGGTGGCACTCCGGTTGATTTGCCAGAGGCTTATATTGTTTCCGATTATCGTAAGATAGATGATGAGTTTGCCTCTTACGTTAGAGAAAATTATGGTATTAAGGCAACGTCAAAAGATACGTATGCTACACTCCTTGATCGATATAAGAAGAAGATAGGTTTGTCTGATAAGTACGAAGATCTGGAGCGTGTATATAAGAGATTAGAGAAAAATGAAGATGTAAAAGACAAAAACACATCTAATCTTAATGCTTCTATTCTTTCCAAGTACGTCAATGAAAACCAGAAAGAGATAGACGAGCTTGAAGCACAATTTCGTTCTTTCGCTGAAATCGTTTATGGCAAACAGGAAGAATCTAAGCGTAACGAGAAGATGGATGCTTTCTTCAGGGATGGCGGGGTTGTTGATCTGAATCAGGTAAAGAAACAAGCCAAGGCTTTTAATATTGCAGAATCAGATGCCAAGAACTGGATATATGACGAGTATGTTAAGCAAACCAGGAAAATGGCTGAAGGTGGACCTACTCAGAAGGAGCTGGAGGAACTTAGAAAGAATGCTATCGGCTACAATAAGCTTATCAATCAGTTATTTGGACGAACTCTTAATATGACTGTATCTGATGTTAGTGGTCGTGAGCAGATTCTTAATCCCGATTCCAGTGTCAATGCCAATCAGAATCTACAACATAGAAGCAATTTAGGATACGGAAGGGTAAATGATAAGGCGGTATCTAATTTGCTTGATGTAAACCGATGGGCTAACAAGTACAATACGGATGGTGATTTTGATACAGAAGGTTTCCAGAAAGGATACAACAGGCAATTAAATGCATTGTGGGCGTTAGCTGATGTAGGTGCTATCACGAATGCTGATGCAGCCAAGAAATTCAGAGATGAGTACGGATTCTGGGGCCAGGATGCCGGAAGCTACGGAGGTAATCAGGCTTATAATTCATTTGCCGTAGATGATAAGTTTGGTCAGACAACAGCCACCCGTTCTTATTATGGATTGGACGTTGTTTCGGCAGAGCAAAAAAGATTGTTAAACGAAAAAGGAATTAAGAATTATGTTGACTTATTTGGTGATAAATCTGATGCCGCTAAGAAGATTCTGGGCTCCGATTATAATAAGTTTGTTGCTTTAAAAGATAGCGGGTTAATGCCGGAAATGGACTTCGTTCTTGAGTCTGTTAAACCAGAAATGAAGCCTATTGAGGCCGGTCCTATAGCACCAGGTCTTACACCTCCTAAGATTGGATCTCCTGGAAGGATAGAGGTAAAACCGAAAGCTGGTACGCCTACGACTGTAACCGACACCGATACAGAGGAGGTGGTTGAAGACAACGGAACTAAAAGACAGGGGCAGCCGGCAGCGTTCGGTCCTATCTTCCCGGAAATGCTGAGAACCCTTGACACTGGCTTGGAAATAGAAGGTCTAGAGAGGCATCAAGCACCACGTATAGACCCGGTTCTCCAATCGGCAGATCAGTACATTAACGAGCTCAACCGTGCGACATCGGCTCAGTTAGACGCAGTAGGTGACGTACCCGACTCCCAGCGAGCTGCTATTCTGGCTAATATGAACGCCATAGCTGGAAGCAATATAGCCAAGTACGTTAATGAAGTAAATTTCAATAACGCAAGGCAAATAAACGAAGCTGATAGATTCAATGAAATGGCTTATGTTCAGACAGACGATAAGAACATAGCGGAAAGGCAACGTTATGAATCTGGATTATTGAAGGCTATGGCTATAAGGGATGAAAATCTTGCTCGTTATTATGATAGCATAAACAGCGAGATACAGAATAAGTTCAATGTTCGTACATCGTTGAATACCATAGCTTCCATAGCTCCGAATATGAGAATGCTTCCAAGTGGTCAAATTGTTTACGTTCAAGGTGATCAGGATGTGATGAATATGGGTGATTATTCCACTCCTTACTTGAGAAGTTTAAATGAAGAAGATGATGAAACTAAAAGAAGAAGGAGGACCAAATAGTGGCTTCACAATATAGTATTTTAAGGCAATATGCCCCGTATGTTAGTCCTTACAACATAGATCTTGTTAAGGACGTCATGATGTACAAACAGCAGAAGGTTGATGCTGCTCGTGAAAAGATCTATACCCAGGTAGATTACCTTATGGGTCAAGAGATAGATAAGCCTGAAGCCCGTGCTTATATGGAAGATAAGATGTCAGGTGTGATTGCTAACATCAATCAAAAATTCAAAGGCGTGGATCTTTCTTCTGATGGTGTTACGAGAGCCATACAAGGAGAGATTAGTTCGGTGTTGGATGATACGGTCATTAACGCGATTGCCGGCACAAAAGAAGGCAAGAGGGTCATGAAGGAAATAGAATCTATAAAACAGAATCATCCTGAACTTTATTCTCCTATTAATGAATGGCATGCTTTGGATCCTTATTACAAATGGAGGTCAGATGGTAAAGCAGGATCAAGGTTAGGGGGTCTTCATTATTCTCCTTATGTAGATTACACTAAGGAGATAAATAAGCTGGTTAGTGACTTTAGGAAAAATAACGAAGGCAAGAAGATTCAGACAACAGAATATGATGTTAAAGGTAATCCTACTGGTGGTATTATAGAAGTTAATGTAGATGAACTTACAGATTCCCAGATAAGGAATTTTGTGTCTGCTAACTTATCTGAAAACATGAGGAATCAGATGAGAATAGAAGCATCGTACATGGCAGCCACCAATCCGGTGTTCAGTAATCCGGATTTGGTTAGTCAATACATTGGGTCTTATGTCGAAAGATACGATAGACACATAGGAGCATTGGAAGCGAAAAAGAAATCAGTAGGTGATAATAAGAGTATTATTGATCGTATTGACAGTCAGATACAGGAAGCTAAAAATCAGAAAGCAGAAGCCAAGAGGGAGGCAGATATGATAATAGCTTCGTCTGATCCGGTAGCGGCTGCTAATTTTGTTGTTACCAATAATCTTTTCGATAAGATGACTGATGCATGGAGATACGACAATACAAGTTTTGAAAGGAAGAAAGATGATCTTTATTTTGCGAGGTTAGAAGAGGATAGGGCTCAGCAAAAGTTTTTGACTGATAATGCTAGGTCTATGGTTGAAATATCGTTGGCAAAAGAGCAACTTGCCCAGGCCAAGATTGAAACCGAGTACATGCGCACTTACGGATCCAAGATGGGAACTGAAAGCTCATCCGCAGGCGCAACAGGCGCAGGCGGCATGAGAGTGCCGATGGCTCCTATGGACGGGCCTACGGCCATTAACTCTGGCACAGGTAAGACAGGATCTGTTAATTTGGCCAATATTCCTTACGAGTTACTTAAATCTCATTCTATAGATCGTAAAGCCAATTTATTGAAATTATATAACTCGTTATCTCCTACAGATAGAAGCAATATCGTTGCAGCATCATACGAAGAAGAAAAAACTGATCCAGGATTGTATGCTAATATGACTCCTGAAGAGCGGATATATTCTTATTTAAAAAACAATGGAGGTCAGAAAAACGGATATTTCGGACAAGGAAATAACAGATTATCTGAAGCTTATGATGCTTTACTTCTTTCTGATTCTAAGGCAAACGGAGCCACAAAGGTTATAAATAACATAACTGATTATCAAATCGATAACATAGTTACTGAAAAAAATAAGGATATTATCAGGAAAGTTCGTAATGCTAAGTTTATGAAAGGAAATTCTTTTATAAATCTTACCGATACGGATGATAAGGCTGGAGCTTTCCTACTCGCCACGGCCATAACAACTGGCGTATCTGATGCCGTAGGGTTTAGAGAGTACATGATGGATCCTTCAAGAGGAATAGATATTCTTAGTGCTATATCTCCGTCATTAGGAGCTAAGGCGAGTGCCGGTAAGTTGGGGAAAAACATATCTGATGCTATTACAGGCGAGGATAATGGTTCTTCTACTGGCACGTTGGCTCTTATTAATGGAATGAAGAAACTCAATGGCGATCCTGATTTTAATATATCCGATTATATGACCATAGATAAGGATGGTGATATAGATTTAAAAGATTATCAGGAAGGGGAGCCTTTGACTATTACTCAGTTAAGATATGCTGAGAAAAATAGTAGGGTGTCTGACATGATAGCGGGTCAGATGCAGGATGAGATAAAAATGTCTGTATCTCCCGATCAGATTTCTGATAAGTTATCTCAGTATCATTACCTTGATTCTTACAAAAGATACAATTGGAATGCCGATTCACCAGAAAAGTCTTTGCAGAAGGCTCAGTTTAGAAGATTGTCTGGTTACATGGCAGGAAAGGTAAATAATCTGGATCCTACTGCTATTAATACCATCAATATGGACGCCGAGATAGATAATGGCACTGTCAGAAGATTCTTGACTGCTCAAGTAGGGTCCGGTGAAAACTCTTATGTTACAGAAAGGGTAGAGATCACGAATGATGAACTTCTTAAGGCGGGTATAGATCCTTCGGTTGAGGAGCGCAATTATCCAGTAGATGGTTACAAATCAAGTTTTGGAACCTGTGATTTTGTAGATACCGGAAAGAAGGAAGGCTATTCTTATGATAAGTATCTCATACGTAATGGTCTTCCCCGTTTGGCTTCTAAGGCTGATGTTAAGAATGATCTTTATGATATAGTAAAGGTTCATGGTTCTTACCTTAAGCCAGAAGAAATGAATGTTGTTAAAACCCTTGTTGATAATTTTATTGACATGTCTGATAACATATCAGTTCAGTTGGAAGGAATGGATGACAGGGGTTCGAGAGAGGTAGCGGTCAATTTCTATGACAAAAGGACTAAAAATTCTAAAAATCCTGCATTGTTGTTCTCGGATTTTGTTCCTTTGGATCCTGGTAATGATGAGTATGCGGATTACTGGAATAGCATTCACCAGAAGTGTCCTCAGTACTTCTTTGTAAAATACGTGAAGGAGGCTGTTCAAGAGCGTCTTGATCAGATGAGAGATCCGTATATGAGAGGAATAAATATCATGCCCAACATGAATGACAAGTTTAGTAAGTTGAACGATTTTTTGCAAAAAATTTATGGCTGATAATAATATAGATAGATATAATCCTGCTGCTAAAACCACTTACGAAGATGTGGCAAGGCAAAGGAAATTAGCCGAAGAAGAAAATTACACTCCGGCTACATTACCAGAGACGACAACGCCTCTGGTTCCTAATTATATGCCTGGTGAAGGTGTGTATGCCCAACCTAAATTTCCGGATTACGCATCAAGGATAGCTGCTGCCGAATACGAAGAACCGTATATAGCCAAGGAGATAAGCAACAGCTACTCGGAGGCACTGGCTCGTAACAGCTACAGGGGGGCTACACCTGCCCCGCCGCCTCTTAATCCTTATGGACCGAAGGTAAGTATCCGTGAAAGTCATCAGATGGGTAATGATGGGGTATGGCGTACAAAATATCCCAACTATATTCCGGGTATAAATAATGAGGATTATTATGCCAGAAGACAGAGCGGATGGAGTAAGTTTTGGAATGGTGTAGGTAAATTCGCTTTAAAGTCCGCATTGTACGGTGCGCAAGGAGTTGTGTCATTGCCTGACAAACTTATCAATATGGCATCTGAGGGAAGTTACAAAGCTGCGTTAAATACTAACATGGATAAGTTTGTAGGTGATCTTGACCAGCAAATAGACATGCTTCTTCCTCATTATTACAAGAAAGAGGTAGAAGATTATAATTTCGGTCAGAAGCTTTTTAAGGATACCGGTAATTTCTTATGGAATGATGTCCTTGGTAACGGTATGTCTTTTACCGTAGGAGCCATGATATCAGCGTACATGACCGGAGGACTTGGAGTTGGATCATTGGGTAATATAGGTGCCAAATTAGGTGGAAGAATCGGAGCTAAGTTAGCAGCAAGGCAAGCTGCTAATAGGGGCATAGGAAGCCTTAAAAGCGTGTTTAACGACTATGTGAGAAAAGGAGTTGCTACCGGAAGAAATGTAGGGGAGGCGGCTAAGACCATGACGTTGTTGGCTACCAGTGCTGGATTCGAGTCATCGGTCGAAGCAAATTCTTTTATGAAGCAATCCGAGTCTGATTTCAAGGATTATTATCGTAAGATTTATGGTCGTGATCCCAATGCAGAGGAAATGGCTGTTTTTCGTAATTCTAATGCTGATGTAGGTAGTGCTATATTTGCCGCCAATATGGGTATCGTAGGATTATCCAACTGGCTTCTTTTGGGTAAGTATATAGGGTTAGGAGGCAAGGCTATACCTGGGTTGGAAAAGAAGCTCAACAAGTATTTATTTGGATTAGGGACGGAAGTTGCGAAGCCGGGAGAGATGGCTATTAAAATAACCAATCCCAATATAGGACAGAAGATAGCAGGCAATGTTTTCAATATCATGAAAAGACCGGTATCTGAGGGTCTGTGGGAAGAAGGGTCTCAAGGTGCTGTCCAGAATACGGCTGAAGAATATGTTAAGTCAAGATATGATAATGTCGCCATGAACGGAGCCGTTGATGTTCTTGATGCTATTTCTGAAGGATTTAAAAAACAATATACGTCTAAAGAAGGATGGACTGAAATAGGAATCGGTGCTATTATCGGTTCTTTGTTCGGTATGAGGGAAGGCTTCTTTGGAGTGAAAGAGTATAGTAACAATCAGATATTGCTGGAAAGGCAAGTAAATGAATATAACAAAGCATCTTCTAATCTTAATACGGCGGCTTTGAATACGTTGAAAAAGTCAATGAGTTTAGGGCCTCAAGTTCGTTCCGATGCTCAGTCTATGACCGGCAAGGAGCTTGATGATGCAATGTTTGAAAAGATGTCTATTGACAACCAAATGGGAACCTTAGAGGATTCGGCTGAAAATTTCAGGCAGATGGTTGATATGATGCCTATTTCGGAAATAGCCGAAGCCAACGGAATGTCTTTGGAAGAGGCAAAGAAATACAAGGATTCTATTATTGATAATTATAATAATCGTCTTTCGGATTTCAGATCTGCCCAGAGTTTTGCCGAAGATCTTATAGGTGATGATTCTAAGATTGAGTTTAGAAAATACGTGGCTCGTAATGCTTTTCTTGGTCTTCAATCGGAATCAAGAATGAAAGACATAGCTTCTGTCATAGAAACGCTTTCGGGTCAGCCTCGCGTGGCATATGCACTAAGTACGTTCTCCCGGCTGTCGGACAGGGCAAGGGAGCGGGCGATGGCTATCCGTGGCATACGGTCAAGGATAGAAGAACTTGAATCCGAAATAGAAGATCTTGCTACTCGTCCTCGTAACGTAGATGGAAAAGATCCACAAGCTGAATCTATACAACGAAAAACCAAAGAATTGGAAGATCTTAGAACCAATTACAATAATTCGTTGTCTGAGTTATCAACGTTAATAGGAAAAGAGTTTTCGATAGAAGAGTTGGTAAGTAGAACCGAATCTGTTTTATCATCACCTCTTTCTCCTATAAGTTCACAAGATGTAATAGAGGCCTATGATACGCTTGTAGCTTTTGATGATTATTTCAATGTAAAATCAAGACAGGAAAAGAAGTTTACGGCCAAAGATAAAGCCATGAGATCCTTGGTAAATGAATACCGCAGGAGTTTGATGGATTATAGGAATATGAATAACTTCTTATCTAAGATGCTTGATAAAAGATTCTTAGCTGAGGAAAACAGGGGGTTTTCAAAAGCGCTGTCTTCTCTATGGTCTACTCCTTATAAGGGGGATGACAAGGTTCCTGATTTTGCAGAGCCTAATAAAGTTGGTGAATATGACACTGATGAGGTAGTAGATCAAGCTGTGTCAGAAGGTAAGATTTCGGAAGACGAAGCTTGGACTATCAAGGCTTTTATGCATGCTCTTGATAGAGTAAGGGAAGATAGGATGAAGGAGGCAGAAGATGATATAAAAGAGTCACCGCTTACGGGGTCTGTATCGGATGAAGATTATGAGGCTGCTATGGATAATCCTATTATGGTTCCGGTAGTAAGGCAGTCTATAATTGATAAACTATATACAGGTAATGCCGATCTTCTTACTGCGAGAGAAAAAGATGTGTATGATAAATACAAACAAGATTTTGATGATTATGTATCGTCTTTAGGTGATAGTCCTGTTAATCTCATTAAATCATTATCTGAAAAGGCTGACAGGCTTACAAGTCCGAGATCAGTATATGAGGAAAATAAAGCTATTATTGATATGGCTAAGTCTAATTTGGAGCCAGATCAAAGAAAGGAGCTTGATGATGCTATTTCTTCGTATGTTGATATAATGAACAGGCGGGACAAAGGAGAGAAAGTTGACGAAGATAAACTTGCAGATTCGGTATTTACCATAGAAGATCTTGGCCAGGTTGGAAATATCACGGACCTCCTTCCTTATATCGAGCAAAACAGGATTATTGATAAAGGTCGTATCTCTGAATCTACGTTAAGTAATTTCGGGGAGGATGATGCTAATATAGATTCTCTTGTAAATGAATTAGACGAATCTGATAATACGCCGGGAGCCAATATAGATAGCGCCCAGAATCCAGAGACGTTGATGGTAAGAAGAATATCCAACGATGGCAATGAAAGGTATGAAATTGCGGGTCTTAGAGCTGATAAATTTATATCTTCTATAAAATCATTGGTTCCTATTCAAATAAGCTCTGAAACGAACGCTAATGGCACTAAAAGGTATTCTCTTAACATAGGTGGAGAAACGGCTACCGTGATAGAACTGCCTTATCATGCAAGATGGTCTATAGACAAAGAATCGGCTCGTGTTCTTAATCGCTACACAGACGTGTCTATTCAGGACGTGGGTAATTCATATTCTTTGGTTTATAAGCGTCTTGATTCAGATGAGTTGGTTCCGTACAGAACGGGTGTCGGATTCGGAGAGAATGAAGTAGATAAAATAGATCAGGAAGCATTATCTTCTTTGAAAAAAGGAGATAAGGTTAATCTCGAAATAGATGTAAATGATACCTATAATCAGTCTCTTTTTACCGAATACAATAACGCTGTTCAGTCCGGCGATAGAAATAAAATAGAATCTGCTGAAAATAAGCTGGTATCCAATATGGTTATTAAGGTTATGAGTGGGAACAGATTCGTTTCTGTTGTAAAAGCTGATACAGGAGGCATAGATGGTATAAGTAAGATAAGGAGAACGGCTTTCAACAAGTGGAAGAAGGACGCCGGCCGGTCGGCTACCATCGGCGTCGGCACGCATGTTGTTGCCCAGACCCTTCCCGGAAGACCGGTATTTAACATTAAGGTAAACGGTCAAGGATATGGCCAGGTAGAAAATCTCTCTATTACCGAAAAAGGTGCTGAAAAAGTATCTGATGTAGGATATGTATTAAATGGCAAAGTCGTGCTTAAGAACGGATCTAAATACACAGGCTTCCCATTTGCTTATTCTATATTAAATGACAAGGGGAATAATTACAAAAATATAAGAGTTCCGGTAGTTGTTATCAAGGGTAAAAACGGTCTTAATTATCTTTTCCCGGTTAGTCTACGTTCTGTAGAATCAGAGGAAGGAAAGAAATGGATTTCTTTTATAGATATGCTGCTTGAATCCAGTGGCTCTGAATTGTTACAGATGGGTCAAGATGATATACAAGATCTTAATGCGTATCTAACCAAGTTAGGTCTTGATCCGGCTTCGTATCAAGTATCGTACTTGAATCCTATTTCAGGGCTTAGAAAAGCTCGTGAGGCTATAGAAAAATTATCTACGGTTCCTGATGTTGTTAAGTGGGTAGAAGATGGAAGTAGGAGTGTTAAAGACATTGTGACGTCTGAAGTAGAATCTGGAATAGATTTTGAAGGTGAGATGTTTGTTGCTCCTAAGATCAGGATCCAGTTTGGTAAATCATCTTCCAGACCTAAATCACTTATAGAGGACGATCTTCCTTTCTCTGATGAGGGTAAGACCGTGTTTTATAAGGAAGAAGATGCGGGGGTTTATGAAGAGGAAATGCCAGAGGAAGGGGTTGTCCGGGAGACTCAGCCGGCGCCACCGGCTCCTGCGGCACAAGCTACGCAGTCTTTACCTGGCAAGAAGCGTACCTCCAGGAAAAACTTCTCTCTTATGTTAAACGAAATAGAATCTCATATAGAAAAAGAAGGATTGCCGCCTTATGCTAATATTTTTGATTTTATAGCAAGGAAGATTGTAGGAGGTGACTTGAGGTTTCTTCGTGAGAGAGGTAATCCTAAAAGTCTTAAGGAGGAAATGGGATTAGAACCTAAAGGAACAGTAGGTGATAAGATATCTACCCCTTCTAAGAAAGGTGGTAAGACCTTAGATGAATACGTTTCTTGGCTTCGTTCTCAAACAGATCAGGTAGTAGCGGATTATGTTGGTTCAAGATCTGATGAGCAAATTATATCAGAGTTGAAAAACTTTTTGAAATATATTAATTTTGTTCCAAGCAAGGCTTTGAATTATTCCCTTAGAGTCAATGGCATGGAAGCCCTAAAAGAGTACGGAACCAAGGAAGAGATTGATGCTATGGAGTCTAATATCAATAGTCTGGTGTCCGTAGAAGTCCCGGCAGTTAATGACCAGGTTGTAGAAGAAGTAGCCACCGCCATCGAATCAGGTAATTTACCTGCTATATGGAAGCCGATGGAAAGCATTGATATGACCGATGAAGAGAAGGTTGAATTTTTAAACAATATAGCGGATTTCCTTGGCAGCATACCAGGATATGATGCTGTTGTGGAATCTATAGAATCAGAATCAGATAATATTTCAAACAATGGAAAAGAAGGAAGCACAGAAGGCGGTGCAGTACGCGCTGAGGAAGATGGCGATAAAGAGAGCGATGGAGAAGGAAAAGGACAACCCGGAACAAATGTCGAAGTTAAAGGAAATGTTGAATTACCTGGATCTCAAGAAGGAAAAGTAGATAACTATAGAAAGAACGGAGATAAGTTCTCTGACATTGCTGAAGTCACCTTATGGTTACTTAGAAGGGCTGCCGGCATAACCTCTATCCCAGAAGGAGAAGAGGTTTATGTAGAGGGAGACGAGGTTAATAGTATTATGACCGATATGGAGTCCAGGTATGGGATAGATACCATTAACCACGCGCATACGACTAAGGCTATAAGGGGTCTTAATGATGTGTCAGGTTATAAAGTAGAATACGGCTTAACCTTTTTAACACACGATCCTTTTATTAGGGTATCCAATCCAAGGAAAGAATCTAAGGCTGCAAAAGATGAGCCTCGTATATCCGAAGAACCGCTTACTTACATATCAAGGGTAACGACCCCTTATTTCTTGTACGGCGGTGATGAAGCATATACGTCTGTTCCAGCCAAGGTAGAACCTATACCAGAGAAGATAATGGCTCGTAATGGCATTAAATTTGGTATGAGTGTAACTGAGCTAACCAAATTAGGGTACAAAAAAGCTGGTGGAAACTGGATATACAAATTCTACATGAACTCAGGCGTGTATGATTTATATAATATCAGTACCGGAGAAGCGTTTAGGGCAAAACCGGATCTTGGAGTTAAGATAAGTTCCAGCGCATTCATCCGTTCTTTATCTCAATCTGGTAGGAAAATACAAAATATGATGAGTAACATGAGCCAGGAAGAGATAGATAGGAATAAGAATCTTGTAGAAGGTTCTGATAATTCGGATTCGATAAATGAGTTAAATAAAGAGTGTCGAGTATGAGAAGGAGATACGAAGATATTTCAGGTCTTGTTCAGTACCAGTTGAAGACCAATCAGCAGGGGAATATAGAGGTTTATGTTGATGACAGGTTTGTTGGAAACGTAAGTGAAGGAGTCTGTAATTGGAAGGATATTGAATACAAGAGTAAGGTTACTATATCTTTGAAAGGAGTCGAGGATAAGGCTAAAACCTCAAGTAAAAGAGTCGGTCCTTATTGTCACATTTATAGCATATTTGGAGGAAATGAATCTTATCATGCAGGTCCGGATAGTAATATAAAAAAGAGTCCGGTTACCACCTTTATAATGTATTGTTATAAAAATGGGGATATTACAACTACCACTACTTATACTAAAAATTTATCTGGAACTCTTCAGATAGGTAAAACACAATTGACTATCAATTACAAACAAAGTAAAAGTCAGTCTTTCTCCGGTGGTTCTGGAGATTATGTAACATCCGTATCTGATTTCCCTTTTGTTACTGGTCCAGGAAATGATAGCGTTGAGTTCGAAGGAGAGGGAAGATTGATAGTTGAGACAGAGGCTTCGCATTATGAAATAGAAGTTTCATAATTTCTATTTTTATACTATCTTTGTCTAAAATATTTATCACTATGGGTGTCAAATGTCAGATAGAAAAAAAGGAAAATGAAATAAAACGGGTTAAGGCTCCTAACGGGGAGCCTTCCGTCCTTTACGAAAGTGCTTTAAAAGTATTAGGAAACAGCGAGCGGGCTCTTCAGGTATGGGCTAAGGCTTACACTCCTGGTTTTTCGTCGTATTACGGTCATTGGAATAATCCGGCTCCAGGGGAGATATTTAATACCGATCCCAATGGCGAACCTCTTTTAGAAGACGTGCTGTCGTATATGAAGCGTCAGACTTATTTTGCTGATCCTTTAACGGCTCAGGACATTAAGGATGTAAGGGATTTCCTTTTGTCTACTCATTATTTTTTCAATGCGTCTTCATTGTCTAATGCTATTCTCTTCGATTTTTATGTAGATGGCAGTTTGATACTGAATGAGCAGAAATTAAGGAGATCCGGTTTGTATGATGAAACAGAGATAAGTCGTATTTTATCCGATCCTTCTGTTTTAAACGAGGTTTTGACTTCCATGAGAAAGTTAATAGATTCTTCTATTAACGAACATGATAGGGAAAAAGATAATTATTTTATGTCTATTGACTATCAGTATGGTCCTATTGTTTACAAGGAGGGAGTGTTTAACCAATTTGGTAAAAAGGTACCATATAATCCTTCTGAGCTTTATTATGCTATGCGTAAAACAGTAGCCGGCATAAAAAACTTTTCTGAATTTTCATCTGCTTTTGAATCGTTGAGAAATTCCTATCCTGAACTGGTTGAGAAATTCGTTTCTGATAAAGAATTTGCCGAATCTATGTTTGATGAGTTCTCATCTACGAATAAGATTCCGGTAATAAACATAGAAGGGGATGATGTGGTAGAAGGCAAGAGAAGATCCTTGTCTAAGTTACAAGATCTGTCTTATTACAATCCTGGCAAAATAGAGTTCCTAAGAGCTCGTATATCAGCTTATTTACATAGGGCTAATGCCGACACCGAATCCGATTTAAGAAGCATGATATGGGATATAGAAGAGGCTTGTACGTGGTTTGGCATAGATATAATAGGGACATCGGAAACTTATGATGGCACAGAAGAATCTTTGAATAAGATAGATAATTTGATGCTGGATCTTGATATTTATGTGGCCAGGCATAATGATGTAAATTATGCTCCAACGCTGGCATCTTCTATAGATGATGTTCTTGGTGATAGTACAGACTATTATTTTGGATTATTGCCGGAGTATATGGATAATTTGAATATCGTTTATTCTGAATCCGATATAGACCCAGTAGAGGCATTTGAGAAACATTCATTGCTTAAGGTAGGAGATAATCTATATCAAAGGATCAGCAAAGATGATCTTAACGAGATGTATCAAATATCAACAGTATTAGCCAAGCACAACCTAACTCATTTTTCTACTAAAATATATCCTGAATCTTGTTTTAAGAACGGCGTTTTGGATAAAGAGAAAGTACGGAACGTAGATAATAATACGCTCATGGCTTCCATTAAAAAATACGTCAGATCGTTCATGGATTCTCAGAACACGGAGGACATGATAATGACCAGGATGGCGTTTGGACACCCGGCGGTACTTGACGTTCCTTACGTGGATGTGGATCGGGAGTATAGTCGATACATGAACAAAAAACAAGATAGCGAAAACCCATTATCCTTATTCTATTTATACCAATCTTACCTTGACAACAAACTCCATAAAACAAAATTATATGATAATGCCTATAAGTATCTTGACTTCAAACCTGGTCCATCTTTGGGCCTTATTTCTGATGATCCTGATATTTTGAAATCAATAGAATTATCTTTATCTGGAAAAGACAGGTTGATGTTGTTTGATTATAGCATGACCAGTACCGACCCTTCTTTATCAGAATTGTTTTATTTGGAGAAGTATGACCCTTCGTATGCCGGGAATGATTTTGAACACTATTTTTACACCAGGCACCCGTATTTGTTAAAAGAAAAATCGGGCCCTAATATCGTAGAGCAAGATGGTGTTATAACAGCCGAAGGTATTTATGATAATTTTATAAGAGTAGGTAATAAGATATGGTCTAAAGTAAGCGAGAGTAGTTCCGGCTCTATCTACCAAAATCTGACAGGAACCGAATCAGAGGTGAAATACGATTCTACTCAGAAGGCTAAGACGGTAGAAACCGATTACGCTCCATACCAAAACAGATCTGGCTTGACGCAAGACATGACCGTAAGCAAGCCTGAATTGGATGATCTTAATAAATTGGAATGTAGGTAATTTTTGTGTACATATATATAGTTTTTTCATAGTTATAAGGTTAGGAGACTGCTTAAAGATAAAAAGGCAGTCGTTGTGAACCTATGTCCGTTTACCATCAAATTAATGTACGTCACATCCGATTACAAACAAGAAATTGTGTTAGGCGTTGATGCTGGAACTAAGCATGTTGGTCTATCAGCTACAACGAAAAGCAAAGAACTTTACAGTAGTGAAGTGATCCTTAGAAATGATATCGTAGATCTTTTGTCTACCAGAAGGGAGCTACGAAGAGCAAGACGGAACAGGTTAAGATATAGAAAACCTCGTTTTAATAATAGAATAAAAAGCAAGCGTCCAGGATGGACTGCACCTTCGGTGAAGTACAAAATAGACGCCCATATTCGTGTTATTGATAATGTATGCTCTATACTACCAATATTTCGTATTGTTATTGAAGTAGCTCAATTCGATACTCAAAAGATTAAGAATCCTAATATATCGGGTAAAGAATATCAGGAAGGTGATCAACTTGGGTTTTGGAACACAAGGGAGTATGTTTTAGCAAGGGATGGGCATAAATGTCAGTATTGTAAAGGAAAGTCAAAAGATAAGATCCTTAATGTCCATCATCTTGAATCCCGAAAAACGGGAGGTGATTCCCCTTCTAATCTTATTACCTTATGTGAAACTTGTCATAAGGAATACCATAAAGGTAATATAGATTTGAAGATCAAACGGGGATCGTCGCTCCGCGACGCGGCCGTAATGGGGATCATGAAATGGAAGTTGTATGAAGAACTGAGATCCAGATACGACAGAGTTTCTATGACGTTTGGTTACATTACGAAACATAATCGGATTAAATACGGGATTGAAAAATCCCATACATCCGACGCGTTTGTCATTTCTAAGAACATTAATGCGAAACGAATCGGATGTCAATATTTAAAACGTTTAATTCGTAGGCATAATAGGCAAATACATAAAATGAAAATTTTAAAAGGAGGAAAGAAGAAAAACAATCAAGCTCCTTTTGAGGTTTTTGGTTTTAGGTTGTTTGATAAAGTGTTGTATAATAATAAAATATGTTTTGTTTATGGAAGGAGAAAATCAGGGAGTTTCAATATCAGGGATTTCAACGGAGAAAATTCAAAAGATGTTTCACGCAAAAAGTTTAAACTCATTAGAGGGAAGAGGCATCCGATTATATTAAAGTGAATGAACGGATTTAATAAATTTAATAGAAAAACGTATCATGTGTAATAAAGAAATCGTGATATGCGCGGCCATCTGGGTGCAGGACGGCAAGAAGCGTCCCCATCAGCCCACCAACATACCATCCGGTACCGTGTTCTGTGGACTAAGACATTGTTCTATCATTTCTCAGTTTGCAGCTTATGGTATTGCTCATAAGAACCGTAGTGTGCAAGGATTTTTAACAAGCAAGAACCGGTTTTTAACAAGAGAGGAGGCATCTGAACTTGTTAAGAGCAATAATCAGGAAATGGTGGTAGATAGGAATGCCATTAGAGAACAGTTGTATTCAGAAGATTTGTATTAACTAAAAAATAAAACAATATGGGATTTATAATCAGAAAGTCAATATTTTATGATATGATGGACGGTAATCAATTAAAGTATGAATTTGACAACAGGGATTTAGATCATATCACATTTAAAGGTGATGGTAAAGAATCTTTTTCATTTAACAGAGCACTTGTTGAAAATTTAATTGAGACATTTGAAACCATGCAGAATATATACTCCGATAATTATAGGCTTAAGGTTTATACTGGTAATTGCATAATTCAATTGAACGTAAATCCAAAGGACCCCAGTGAATCCTTTTTTGACGTATATGATAGAGATGAGATGAAATTGATATATAGTATAAAAAATAGTATCTTGAAAGAAATGTTTATCATATGATTACCAAGCAGGACATACAAACAGCAGCATCGTATATTTTCCGAAGCAGTTTTGTCTCGGAGGACCAGGCAAGGAAAGCAATGGTAAAAGCCGGCAATAACGCTACCAAGATCCTCGTCAAGACCTTTAGAGGCAAGTTGTTCAAGAAAGCTTTTGAAAGAGCCCGTAGAGGAAAGGATATCAGTTCTTTTGAAAGACAGGAAAAAGAAAGTGGTTTCAATTTTCTACACAATCCTAATAATGGTCGTATGCAAAGCGGTCATATTATAATAGATGGAATTGGTCTTTTTAACAAATAATTCATGAAAGGTAAAAAAGTTGATATTCGTTTAGGCAGAGGTCTGGCGAATCAGATTAAGATAAACAAAACCATCCCAGTGTCTCATAAACCAAAAGAAGAACGTCGAATGATGTTTGTTTGTGGTGATGATATTGCTTCTCTTATAAAGCGGTTTGAAAACGAATCAAAGTAATATAAAGTCGGACATATATCTTGTCCGATTTTTTTTATATATTTGTGGCATGGCAAGAGGTTATTATTGGATACCACAAACAGATGAAACGTTAAATGGCAGAAGCTATTACGTGGCTAAGATAGTAGGAGATATCACGTTTGATACTAAACGAAAAAGAATCGTATTTCAAGCTGATAGGTATTTCCCTGTAGGATCTGTTTTCCATTTTACGCACAATTGCTTCAATTATATCATAACTTGCCTAATTCGTAAGCCGGGGCTTTGGTTTGAAGCCAGGAGAGAGGATTCGGGCTCTATTTGCCCTGAAGATATTGAGCGCTTTGAATCGGGAAGGTTTATACACCGAGATGGGTACATGCATTACATATAAGCTGAACTTGACGATTTTTCGTCAGATTATAATTTTTTTTCATATTATTTTTAAGCCATCAGACTGAGAAGTTAGATGGCTTTGTTTTATCATATGCTTGATTTTTAACTACCTTTGTCTCATAACAAAAATGTTTTATCATGGTATCAACGTGTATTATTAAAAGAGATAATAAAAAGAAAGTTGTTTCTGTCTCTACCAGATCAGGGGACAGGTCTATGTTATTTGATAAAATAGCATCTATTCCTCTTATGGAGAACAGGGAACGGGCTACTACTGTTTTTAAAACCGTATTTTCTAATAAGTTCTTAAAGGCTTTTGGCGACTGGAGAAAGAAAGTGCCTGTTAATAAACAGGCCTACAATAAGGTGAAATCCAACATCGATCTTATTCCGGAAGCTTATAGAGAAAGGGTGCTGGATAAGGCTTCTAAGATGAGTAATCCTGTTCTTGTATCAAAATCAGATGCACCTTATGAAATCCGAGAATCGGGCTTTGGATTTTACAGCCAAGATCTGGGTGATAATATTATGTTGGTAGATGCTATGGTCCCGTCAAGTATTTCCGTACCGGAAGGACCGGGAATAGACGCCGGGCAGTATTTACAAGATGCTATATCTTCGGACTTCACTCCCGTATCTATGGTACAGGATAAGGGTGTTGATTATATGGTCATAAAAGACGGTCTTAAGATATTTAGCCCAGAAGAGCTACCAGAGGCAGATTCTAATCCTGTGGGTGTAACGTATCAGACTGGAGAGCCTCGTTTGTTTTTCATGAACGATCGTAATCAATTATTTGAAGATTACGGAGAAGCTCTTCGCTCTGGAGGGAATGATATTAGAATAGGATTCTTATCAGGCATCGTTCAAGAATCTACCGTGGATGGAGTGGCAGACATTACTTACAAGGCTGGAAAGTATGTTCTTAATAATCCCAAGTCTTTTATACCGGTCATGACCGCTTCTGCTTCTACTTCTTTATCAACGAAAGGCGGGATAATTAACTACCTTATAAAGAAAGGTCTTTTGTCAGGATCCAAGATATTCGATCCTGAAACAAGGAGCTATTATCTTGCAGGAGAAGGACATACAGGACAAATTAGACTTTTCAATTCGGCATTATCCTACACCGAGCTCCGTAATCATTTTGGTTCCGATGTTTCCATGAACGACCAGGGTATGATAACCATAAGCTCGTTGGATAATAGTAAGGTGACTATGAGACTCGCCACCGGAGGAACGGAAAGGGTTAGCAAAGAGCAGATAAAGAACGATCTTAAGTCAGGAAGATACAATGAATTGGATGCTAAGTACGATCATTTTGATGCGCTTGTAGTTTCATTCATATTAGAAGACAACGATCTTTATGCTGATGCTAAAGCTAAGATCGTATCAGATTATAGCAGGCAGGAACGTGATCAACGAAATTCTATTGTCGAGATACTGAAAACGCTTGGCGTTAGTGTCATAGGTATGACCGATTATATAGAGAAGTACCAAACCAAATACGGGCATGAACCTTCTGCTAAGGCATTGGCGGATATTGCCAATAACGTAATAGCAGTTGGTGAAGATGCTACTTTATCTGATTTAGTAGAAGAAACATCCCACTTCCTTGTAGAGGCATACAGAGATCAGAATGCTGTTGAGGCTGTTCTGCAAGATGTAGAAGGTACGGAAGAGTGGAACCAGTATGCAGGTCAGTATTATAATACATACGGTAAAGTATATGAAGGAGCTGAGCTTGATAATGCTGTTAGGAGAGAAATTCTCGGAAAGATCCTCGCCAGGGAGATGCAGACCGGAACAGCACAGGCGCCGGTAGAGCCCACCTCCTTCCTGGGGCGCGTCCGGCAGCTTCTCTCTGGAATCGTAAGCTGGCTTAAATCAGCTTTATCAACCCAAAGACAAGATTTGAATAACGTTATTAAAAGCATTCGTGATCTTGCCATTACTGACATAGATAAAGGATTTGACACCTCTCTGTTAAAGGATAATGACTTTACATTATACTCCCTTTCTTCTATGAACAAGAACAAGTTTCTTGAGTCTAAGATCCGGGCATTGAGAAAAACGTTAAGAGACTTACGTCAGATAAGCTCTGATAGGGCTGTAACTACGTCTATGACTCTTGCTCAGCTTAAGACCATAGAAGATAAGATAAATAAGGTAGAGACCGAAATAGACAAGAATGAGATGGCGGCTGCCATGAACAGCATGATCTCCACAGCCGAAGCTCAGGTCAGATACTTAAGTAATGTGGTGAACACCATCCTTCATGGTGATACCAAAGACGGTAAGCTTCACTTCAATACCAATGATCGAAAGAACGTAGATATTATCAACAATCAGGTTCTTCCGATCATGAACGATCTTCGAGGATATATCCGTAACAGAAGTACCGAATTTGATGAACGTGAAAAGCAGGATTATACAAATAGGATCAATACCGTCATTGCCGACATCAATGGTATTCAGTCTGATATTAAATCAGTACAAGACCTTGATGAAAGTACGTTGCTTGATAAGTTAATGAACGAACTTCATGTGCCGGCAGATAAGGTAAAGAGAGTAAAAGAATTTTTTGACAAGGTTCAACACGATGTTTCTTGGATAAGTAGGTGGTTTGGTATATTAGAGCATTCTTCCAGCCCGTTCAATAACGCTCTTGGAGCTATGATTGCCAAAGACAATTACAATGCGATGGTGAATGCTCAGCCCGCCATATCCGACTTCCTGGCATATGCTAAAAAGCATGGTTTTAACAAATCTGAATTTGAAAAACTGCTTCAGAAAGTAGACGGCAAAACTTCTAATTACCTTCGTAGTGCTCTTGATATGGCTAAATACGATCGTAATAAGAAGCTGGCGCAGATGCGAGCGTTTGCGACTGCCATGAACATAGAGATATCAGAAGAAGAAATTGGTGATGTGGTTGACAATAATCGTAATTACGTATTTAAAAGAGAAGTAGTTGACAAGGACGGAAATACGGTTACTGAAAACGCTAAATTTAAACCATCGTCCGATAGGGTTAATACTGATATTTTCACCATCGAGCAGGAAAAGATCTATACAGAACAGATGGAAAAGTGGGATGCTGAAAATTCAGAATTGGAATTTAGTGAAAGTTATGCCACAAGAATGGAATCCATATACAAAAAGGCTGAAGAAGAATTAGGGCATCCAGTTTCTCAAACAACCAAAGAATACCTTAATGCTCTATCCAGGCAAAAACGGATATTGAGGCAGCCTTTTATTGATAGCGGTGGTAATTTTGATGAAGTTGCCTATTTTAAAAGCAGCAATTACGAAGAAGAAGGACTGCTTCGTAAACAACGTAAGGAAGCAGCTTCGGAATACATATATGTAGGGACCAGACGTGTTGAAAAAACCGGCGACCAACTTAAGATGGCTAAAGAAATACAAGCCATAAATGAAGTTTGGAGAAAAGAATCAGATAAGGTTTCCAATGCCGTATCAGAATCGTTTTTGCAAAAATTGAGAACGATTCAAAGCAAGTCGGGAGGAGAAGCTGCGCTGAAGACACTTATGCTAGGAGGGCACCTGTCATTTAACGATCGGTTTTGGAATGACATAGAATCGGAGCAGTCGGCACGTACCGAATCAAATAACAAAGCTTCGTATCTTAAAATGGCGCATGATATCATTAGTTCTACGACAAGTGATAGAGATGCGACTGACGTGGATTCGATTGTAAAAGATATAGAAAAAAATAAGGCCATTATCAAGGAAATAATCGGAAACAACCGAGATGTGGCTGATATCGGAGAGATTAACGAAGCGACATTTACCTCATCTGAAAGAGATGCTTTTAGGGCCGCATCTGAAGCTATTGAAGCCGATTACGCTATTTTGATAGATTATGCTAAGATGGTGGGTCTTGAAGATATTGATAAGTACCTTACTAAAAGCAGTAAGGCTGAAAACGAAGTAAATCAGTCTTATTTAAATGCTCTTGCTGACTCTAAGGAAATTGAATGGCAGTTTGCACAGCGTCATACTACTGCCAAAAAAGCCAAAAGGATTCAGGCTCTTAGAGATAAGTTATTCATGGCTCAAGATAACAGGTATATGTTTACCGTCTCTGAAACCAACTACTTGTCAGAAAAATTGGGAATAGATAAAAAGCTAGATCGTAGAGATTTTAGGAATGCGGTTAGAGCTAAGATGTCTGACATATTTGGACACGATAACGGAGTAGCTGAAGTGAACGATATCGTTAATGAATTTGCCAGGAGCCAAGTCTTTTCGTACTATAAACGCATGGCGCCTACCGGATATGCGGCTATGATCGACAAAATCGGTCGAGGTGAGATAGATGTGGCGCAGATGGTTAAGGACGTACAGAATGGGACTTCCACACAAGATTATGGTATGGACATATCATACCTGTCTTTCGACCCTGCAAGAGCGTGGGTGGCTGAATCTGAGGCTGAAAATAGCGGTCGTAACCCTGATTATGTAAAAGATCATGGGTATGGTCATCGTATGCCCAAGAAGAGCCTGTATCGTGATGAATCGTATTTCAACGACTTCGGCATCAAGTATGATGCTGATGGTAATGAGGTCGCTACTAAAAACGTAGAGCAGTGGAATATGATTCAAAAGCTCAAGGAAATAAAAAGACAATCACTTGATCTATACAAAGAGCAGAGCCCGAATCTATATGCTATTCCACAGATATCAAAACAAGATATAGAACGTATAGAAGGATTGGGTATTAACTTCAAAAATACGGTTCGTAATTTTGTATCAGATCTGTGCCTGGACAGAGTAGACGATTCTTTATACGGTAAAACCAGACAAGGGGAAGTATATGATCCGGAAGACAGACTTAGGTCTATACCTAAATACTACATATATGAATTGGAAAACCAAGATGATGTATCTCACGATTTTGGCTACTCTTATTCGATGCTTATGATGCAGTCATCGTTATACAACGAAAAGCAGAAGTCTATAGAGCTTGCCCAAGGACTGGAACAGATGTTGCTGAATAAGCAATTTGAAGGCGGGAAGAAAGCTGAAGCAACCCAAGCATATCAGATGTTCAGGGACTTCTTCAATGACCATTATTATGGCATTAGGATGAACACCAAAAAACTGACGGTAAACATCGGTGGATACACAGTAGACCTTACCAGGATAATGATGGCCGTTGAAAGATTTATGTCGGTCATGAACCTGGCGCTGTCCCCGTTTGTGGCAGCTACCGGCGCCTTAACAGGTCATATTAACCTCATCATGGAATCTGCCGTAGGACAGTATATAAGTAAAAATTCCCTTAAATACGCATCGGCTGAGTTTTCACGTCTTGCGCCATCTTGTATAGCAGAAACCGGAGACATAGATAGGAAAAGCAAATTATATGTCATAGGTGAGAGAATGGGGATATTCAATATCCGAAATCGTATGTATGGTGCCGGATATAATAGAGTGGCCAGGACCTTAATGCGTTCGCCTATGTATGCTTTTATGGAAATCCTGAACTACCCTCTTGATCCGCAGGTTATGATTGCTACTATGGACAATGTTCGTTATTACAAAGGCCGGTTCTACACGTTCCAAGATTTCAAGATGGAAAAAGAACGCAATAAAGAACAGAGTACCATAAAAAGAGAATGGAATGCATTAAAAGATCGTACTTTATGGAGTATGGTAGATGTCGTGGATGGGAAGGTGGTTGTAAAGCCCGGATCAGGTGTTACTGTTGAGGAAGTTGAAACCCAGATGGCTATAACTCGAAATCAAGTCCGTAGCTTGTCGCAAATATGTAACGGATCTTTGAATGAAGAAAATCGGACTGCCGCATCACGCAACTGGATAGCGAGGTTCATGACCGCCCACCGAGGATGGTTGGTGCTGGCTGCTCAGCGTCTATGGAAGAGTCGTGGCTTCAATTTCCAGACAATGCAAGAAGAGGAGGGACTGTCAATTACGTTAAAGAATATGATAGCCAAAACATTTAGCTTAGCTTCCGAGTCTGGTATGAAAAACATCATAGATGCCTGGAACGAAAATAAAGACAATATGAATGAGGTAGAAAAAACCAATCTCAAACGCCTCAGTGTCTATGCCGGCACGTTCCTTATCATGCAGGCCGTATCTATGCTTCTTGCCGGATGGCGTGATGATGATGAAAACGATGAAAGTTGGCTTACTCAATTCGGATCCTACGTCGGATTCAGAACCATAAATGAAATAGCTTCACAGATGCCGTTTATTATGGAGCTTAATGTGGTAGATATCATTAACGACCCGTTTGTTATGGGACGGAAACTTAAGGATCTTACCGATCTTAGGAACTACTCACTTGATAAGGTGACGTCCGGTACATACAAAGGAGAGTCTAAGTTATTTAGGCAACTCGCCAAACAGACGTTTATCAAACAATGGTATAATATCAAGACGCCGGAAGACGTAGCGCGCGCCTGTAATTGGTGGCAGCAGACGAACAACAAGTCAATGATGTTCTTCATTGGCGCCACTCCTGATTCGGAAGGAGACGATGATGTTAGTTACAAATAGACGAAGAATATCGGACTTGCATTGTTTTTGTATGATTCCAATATGCTATATTAGCATCGTCAAAGAGTAGATTGTACGTTTTTTGTTCTTACTTGAAAGATTATGTAGGTTTAATTTTTTCTGAAATTGTTTTCTTACCGGTCCTCAGTCAGAGATGATAGAGAACCGGTTTCTTTTGTTATGAAAAAAAGGTATATAATTACCTAAGTTTCTAAGCATTAACTTCATGACCTCCCCTATCTGTGAAAACCAAACCAACACCTTCTATAACGTATCCTACTACAGGAGCTTTGTCAAATTCCTCCTTCGTGGCCCAAGTGGCATTATCAGGCATCAGATCCTTAAATGCATCCGAAACATCACCTTGGCACCAGCAGTTATTTGATACAACAATGCCTTTCCCTTCGATATTGATATACATTTTTCTTCCACCGCATCCAAGGCTGTTCCATCCGTTTGGTACGTTTTTCACCATAGGCTTAAGCACCCAGCTTACACCGTCTATCCTAACCCATCCAGGATCGTCTTTGTGCTTGTCGTACAAGTTTTGCCAAAAAGAGCATTCGTAGCACCATCCCATGTCTTCCATGACAGTTCTTATCTCACTCCTTTCAAATCCATCTGCATCCATCGTGTGCGGAGAATGAGGCTGGTGAGGGGTGCCACATTTTGGACATACGAGTTTTAAATTATTTTCCATATTATTTTACTTTCACGATCTTAATAGAATCTCCGATATTGTATTCCCCTTGGTGTCCAACGAATTTTATGATTCTATTATGTTTAAATATTGAAATTCTTTCGTCTTCAGCATAATACATCACACGTCCACCCTGTAAAGGACGTAGATCATATATAACCCATCCGTCATTAACCTGATGATTATTTGAACATGATGATAATACTAATGTCATCAATAAAATAAAATACTTCATATTATTTTCAGCATAAAAATTTGTAACCTGGTTTTACAGCTTCCGCTTCTTCTCTCGTATCAAACATTAAGGTAGTGACAGCTCCTATTCCTTCACAAACGTAAGACACTTTCACCCACCACCTAAAAACCCCAGAGCCATAATCGTCATAGTACGGCTCAGAAAGAACTTCTTCTACATACCCATCCAAATAATTCACGATTGCTCCTCCTTATTTTTAGATTCTGCCTCTTCGAGTATGCTAATTACTTTATCGACAATATCTGAATCGGACATCTTCTCAATAAAAACATCCATCGCCTTAGTTATGTCATTGGCTTCTTTTTCCTCAAGAGCTATTTCTCCACCGGTAATAGCATCAGATAATGATGTAGATAAGTGTCTTATTTTATCAATGCTCATAAACGTAAATGGATTACCACCCCAGCCACCACCCATTTCTTTCATGATCTGATATCCACCTGAAATAAGTCTGCCTGATGTCATGGCCAAGGAGGATACGATTAGGGACAGTACCGCCGCTTCCGTCCGCTCCTCGGACACGCCCTTCGACCACACGGCTGCCCTTATAGCGCCGGCCAGGTCGTTTATGTATGGCATGAGGCAATCTTCCATCGCTTGTGTTATATCAGCTATAACCTCACTACGCTCTTTATTTATGTAGTAGATAGAAGCATTGTACCTCTTTATCTCTTTGTCCATGTCATTTAAAAGACGCTTGATATTGTGCTTATACATAGGACTGGTTTTAATTACTTCCTTTAGCTTAAGAATGTAATTATAAGCCTGGTCGTTTACAAATAATGTCATGGTCTCAACCGTCGAATGAAGCGTGTTAAGACTGTTAAGAATCTTATCGAAATTGTTTATCAAATAAGCTCTTCTGGCTTTTGCTGCGTAGTTAATGTTATTAAAATTATTCATTTTATTCATTAGATTCAACCTTATATCACAAAATATTTATTCTAACCGGATTAAACACAAATCCACTATCGATTATCTTTCCAATGAAAGAATCACCGACTACTTTTCTTGCTATTCCTATAGCTCCATTAATATCAGCATTAATTAGCTTTCCAACGGAACTTTGGAATAATCCACGTTTCTTTCTTTTCCCTAAATAGGATTCTTGTTTCTTTAGAGGTTCAAAAGCAAGATGGTCAATCTTTGATGTGTAAGATTCCTCATGAGTAATTACCTCTATCCCTAAAAGATTTGCTTTGTAAACAATCTTATCAATTACCGATATTTATCTCGTTTTTCCATTCTTTGTTTAATCCAATGATGATTGTTCCTATATTGTTAGATTTACAAAAGTCTACAATGTATCTACTGATTTTATGCAATTTGTCTTCTATCCAACAATTTCTAAACAAAGTAATTTTTCTTATTCTATTTGAAGTTCCCTTATTACCAACAAAAGACATCAACTTAGCTTTCTTCTTATTGTACCACTGATTTACTGATTTCATAACCCGTCCGTTTATAATGAAAGAATTAGTTTCTACATTACTAATACATGAACATAAATTATTCAATCCTAAATCAATCGAAAGAAAATTGTCTTTGTTTAAACCAAGATCAGTTTCCTTTCTTTCATAAACTACCTCTACTACATAACATGTAGCTTGAGGGATTATTCTAACTTGTTTTAGTTCGTCTTTCTTTACATTTGTTTTGATAGGTTTGATTATATCTTTAACAAAATAAATACAATTATCACCCTTTACCCTACAATTGCAGTTGGTGAAAACAACCATGTTTTGTTTCTTACCTTGTTTGTATGATGGAAGGTGAGGTCTATGATTTCCGTATTTAGAAGGATTCTTTTCAAAATCCTTCTTGAGTTTTATCCAGGATTTTATGTTTTTAAATACCTGTTTAATCACCTGTTGGGATACATGATTAGGTAAATTCCTGAAATCGAATTGGTTTTCTTTGCAAAGTTTGTTTGATAAATCAAATTCCTTTAAATAGTTACCTGAAAAGATTCCTTGACGAATGTTGTAAAGAACATAATTATATAACAAGCCGGATTTGAAGCAAATATCCTCAAACCGGTTGGCTTTAACTATATGCCTTTCAACTAATCTCATTTGAATGATTTATATCGTAAATGTAATCGTTATTTGTAAAATAATCAAATTATTCAATCATCGCATTTAAATTTTAGATTTTCAAGTTCGTGTATTTGTAACTTAAGAGACTTAATTAAATCCGTTCTCTGTCCCTCTGCATGTTTTAAAGCCTCTTCCTTGCTTTCAAAAGCACAATCCCCTATCTGATAAGGGGTGTAACGACCAGGAGTGTCGGCTAATAAAAGACCACCACAATCTTCTATTCTGGCTTTTACCTTTCTTATTTTCCCATCTTTTAGACACATGTCTGTAACCCATACGAATTTACCATATAATTTACCATACTCTTCTGATCTCTCTTCTTGCAATTCATACCATTTAGGCTTAGGAAATCTTAATGTGAATCTAATTTCGGTATCTTTCTCTAAGACATTAATATCATACGCCTCCGGCCACAGTTCTTTTATGCTGTCTTCATCTTCAGCATACGCCACCAATACAAATGAATTACTGGATTCTGCACTACACCAATATGGATATTTTATAGGCCATTTGACTGGACGGTAATCATTGTCACAGTCATCCTTTCTAATGTGAAATCTTGCTCTGATCATATTATTCTACTTTTTTGATTTCGCTCAAATCGTCTTCATACACCAAATAAGATCCTCTTCCAGGTCTTCCTTCTTTATTAACTTCCTGGATTGTAAATATAACTGTTCCAGTACTCATGATTTGAACGCTCTTGAAGAAACCAACAAGAGGTACTTTCGAACGTTTGTAAAGAACGCTTACCTTATCTCCCTTCTTGAATCCATAAACAGAATCGAAATATTCCTTTTTAATTCTTTCAATATTACTTCTATGTTTGTTCATTGCATCAAGCTCTGTGTCTAACAGTTGAATCATTTGTTCTTTTGTCATTTCTTTTCCTCCTTATTTAATGGTATTAATCCTTTCCCGTGCTTATCATACCACAGCATAGCTATACAATTCCATGCACATTGTGCAAGATGAAAAGCTCCTGTATCTGAGTCTATTCTTTCCCCTTTCATGTATTCCATTAGGTGTCTGGCAGCCGCAGCACGATACCGTTCAAACCCATTGTCAAGGTTCTGCCATTTATTGGGTCCGTACTTCTTGGCGCCAGCATGATAGACTCTTACAATGTCTTCAATCTCCTCCATTGGAAGCAAGTCCCATCGTAGTTTGTCGTCTATGATGTCATTCTTCACCGACTTACTTTCTTTATTTTCAAAAAGAGTATTATCACTCTTAGATATATATTCAACTGGTACATCGAACTCCATACGACCTTCGTATGACAGTGTAACTTCTGTATCTCCTTTTTTGATATCCTTTTCACATGCAACCTTAAGTCCTTTTCTGGCTACTGTTACTTCACGAACATTAAGATCTCTGTTAAGAACTACATCGGTTCCTTTTTTAATAATAATATCGTCCATCTTTTATTTTGTTTTATCGTTATTTTAATTAACTATGGTTATTATATACTATTTTACACCATATATGTTATAAAACAC
>UMGF01031729.1_pt1 | contig 45129 bp, 31 predicted proteins | sample 1965181 | NCBI WGS metagenome assembly UMGF01 (sample SAMEA4836063, study PRJEB28245) | human gut metagenome | biome: gut microbiome; material: fecal sample | place: Denmark | collected 2008 | reverse complement strand
ACGGCCAGCGCGAGTATAACATAAAGTACGACTATCCTTTTCATCATTTTGAAATTTACCGGAATGTACAAAGTTACGCAAAATATGCCGAAACGCATATACCGTCCCGCCAAATAGCGGCGAAACCCTCCGGCGATTGCCATAATTTTATTAATTTTGCCCAATTAAAACCGACTGGGTATGCTTACTTTGAAACAAATCCGGGAAGAGAGGCAGCGCACCGTGGAGCGCCTCGCCGTCAAGGGAGTCGATGCGGCCCCGGTGATTGAAAAAATCATAGCGGAGGACGACCTGCGCCGTTCGCTCCAGCAGCGGCTGGACGGCTGCCTTGCCGAACAGAACGCCCTCTCCAAAGAGATAGGAAAGCTCTTTGCCGCGGGACGACGCGAAGAGGCCGACGCGGCCAAGGGACGGGTAACGCTCTTGAAGGAGGAGTCGAAAACACTCGAAGAGCAGCTCCGCGAGGCCGCCGACCGCATGAACGCGCTCATCGTTACCCTGCCCAACGTACCGACCGAAATCGTACCGGCAGGCAGGAGCGCCGAGGAGAACGAAGTGGTCAAAATCACGTCGCTGCCCGAGGCACTGCCCGAAGGGGCGCTTCCACACTGGGAACTGGCGCGCAAATACGGCATTATCGATTTCGAGCTGGGCGTGAAGCTCACGGGAGCCGGATTCCCCGTCTATAAGGGACAGGGAGCAGCTCTGCAGCGAGCCCTCATCTCCTTCTTCCTCGACCGCAACACGAAAGCGGGCTACACGGAGGTGATGCCCCCGTTAATGGTGAACGAAGCGTCGGGCTTCGGCACGGGCCAGCTTCCCGACAAGGAGGGGCAGATGTACCACGTAACGCAGGACAATTTCTACCTCATTCCTACGGCCGAAGTTCCCGTGACGAACATCTACCGCGACGTCATCCTCGACGGAGCGGAACTTCCCGTGCGCATGACCGCCTACACGCCCTGTTTCCGCCGCGAGGCCGGCTCATACGGCAAGGACGTGCGCGGCCTCAACCGCCTGCACCAATTCGACAAGGTGGAAATCGTGCGCATCGAAAGGCCCGAAAATTCCTATGCCGCACTCGACGAAATGGTGACCCACGTGGAAAGCATCGTAAAGGAACTGGAACTTCCCTACCGCATCCTGAGGCTGTGCGGGGGCGATATCAGTTTCACGTCGGCTCTCACGTACGATTTCGAGGTATGGTCTGCCGCCCAGAAGCGGTGGCTGGAGGTATCGTCCGTGTCGAATTTCGAGACCTTCCAGGCCAACAGGCTGAAACTCCGCTACCGCGATGCCGACCGGAAAATCCAGTTGGCCCACACCCTCAACGGCAGTTCGCTCGCCTTGCCGCGCATTGTGGCCGCGCTGCTGGAAAACAACCAGACGCCCGACGGCATCCGCATTCCCGCGGCGCTCGTCCCCTTCACCGGGTTCGACCGGATAAAATAACGGATTGCCCCGTACATGCCAGCGGCCTGCCGGATACCCGGCAGGCCGCTCTCTTTTTTCTCCCGCTGCGGCCGGCCACCCTTGCTCCGAAAGGACCACTGGCAAGAATCGCCCGGCGGTACCTTTCGTTCCCGCTCTGTCCTCTTCCTAATCCCTACATCGTTCTCCGCTTCCTCTGCCGCCGGGAAAACGGACAAAAGCCATCGGGAAAACGCACCGGTGCCCGAGAAATACGGGAACGCCCCCGCAAACAGCGGACGCGGCGGAGATTTTCCGCCGCGTCCATTCCTGTTACCGAATCGCCTGTTCTTACTTCCATCCCGGCGAAACCGGTGGCTGCGGTACGAAACTCTCGGTCGAAGCCATCTCTCCCGACGTCTGCGGCAGAAGCGAAGGATAGAAGAACAGTATGTCGACCTGAGCCCCCGCATCGTTATTCCAGAAAGCATATCCGATGACGTCATAGCTATCCCACGATTCATCGAAGGAAACCCCGTCCGCACTCCAGGTACCGTACAGACTGTAACCATTTCCGATGTACATTCCCGAAGTAAAAGGCTCGAAGGTAACGTTCGCTCCGGCAGCCGCTACCGGAGTGCCTCCGGCGAATTCGATGCGGCCGTCCGTAAAGTAGGCCCGGACGGCATCGTCGGTCACCACGGTACCGGACATACTGTTCATCAGGCCGGAAACCAGATAGGATTTGCCGACCACTTCCTCGCGCACCGTAACGGGTTGCCAATAGGGGCCGTTCGCCTTCGCCGCATCGGTATAGAACGTCAGGGCCCAGGTACCTATGTATTTCCGGTATGCCTCGCTGTCTTCGCCCGGTATCAGGTCGAGTGTAGTGAAATCGGCGCGATAGAATCCGCCGGCCACTCCGTCGGCATCGAACGCAAGGGCTGCGACCGTATAATCGGTGAGCGGCTTGAAATTGACGAATTCACGCTCTACCGATGCCGATTCGCTCTCGAACTCAAGCAAATTGCCTCCGCCTGCAAGCGTTGCCTTCAGGTCCTCGTCGCTCACACCGCCCTGGAACGCTCCGAAGCGGACATATGCACTGCCGTCATTGACGAAACGTACGACGAACGACCGGTCGGACGCATCGACGTCCAGACTGCTCAACGCCGCCGCACTGCGCTGTGCCTCCACCGTGAAAGTACAGAGTTCGCCGATGCCGTCCGCCGACTCCGGTACCGCCAGCACGACATAACGGTCGGCCTGTCCCGACGGAACCGCAAGAGTCTGAACCGCCTCGGTCGCCGGGAACACGCTTCCCACGCTCAGCACTCCCCGCAATTCATCTTCATATTCCTCCTTAAAGACGTTCTCGTAATCGGCTCCGGCATATACGGCCAGCCAATAGCGTTCGACGGCAGGGGAGGAAAATTCGAAACGAAGTTCCAGCAAGTCGGCCGCAAGCCACGCATAAGAGCCGGTCATCCGTTCCCCGCTCCGTACCAACGCTTTGGTACGGTAGGTCTCCGTCACCGTCTCCAGCGGCCGATGGTCGGCATCGTAAGGCTGGGCATAAACGACATACTCCGTCTCCGGCTCCACGGAAAATTCGCCGGGAATATCCCCGAACTGCTCCTGATACGCTTGGTTGGCCAGAATGAACTCCTCCATCGTATGACCGGCATTGTCTGCGAACCACTGTTCCAACACCGCCTTCTCCACATAGCCCGGTATGAAGGACGCGCATCCTTCCGCCATCACGAAGTTCACCAACATCCGATAGGGCGAATAGTTCTTCTGGTCGATGGTCATGATGACGGCGCCGGTCTTCTCCGCCCCGTCGAACACGAGTCCCTCGACAGGCAGCACCGTATTGCGGGCGACGGTTATCGGCGACGCCAGCGTGCGCTCGACATACCCTCCCTCCTTATCGAACAAACGGACGGTAAGCGCATCGTATTCCGCAGGCGGAACGGCGACATAAACCGACAGAGGCGTATCGGAAAGCTGCGTATCGATACCCGTTACGGTCACCGAGCGGGCAGTCTGCTCCGTCTTCGCATAACCGACGAAAGAACCATCGGCACCAAAATACATCCTGCCCGAAAGATTCAGCGCCTGCTCGCTCAAATCGGTATTGCTCGTCAACATGAGTTTGGAAAGCACCGTACTGCCCGTAATGCGCAGTTCCAGCAATCCGAATACGTTCCGGAAAGCGAGACCGGATTCCGGGTCGCTGCCCGAAGCGACCATGGGATTGCAGCCCGAAGCGAACGTCCCTGCTGCATAAGGCTGTTCGGCAGGTATCTCCATAGCCACCGACCCCGAATCATAAACCGCACCTGCAGCCGGGTACGCCGCATAATACATACCGTCGGAACCGGCATCGAGCCAATCGCCGGTGAAAGTCGCCGAACGCTCCCCGGCCCCCTCCGTCAATCCGAACACGGAGCTGCCGCCGCTGTCATTCATCAGGAGAAACGCATCCCCCTCGTTCCACACGACCGAATAATCGGCACCGAGCACGGTACGCGTCACCTCCGTCGTCGCACGGATGGTCATTCCGCTCTGCGGCCCTACCGGCTCCGGCCCCTGCGTACACGAAGAGAGCAGCACCGCCGCAGCGGTCACCGCCGTGCAAAGGCCGCACATCACATTCCGTCCAATCTGTTTCATAGTCCTGAATTTAAGGTTAATGTTTGGCCAAAGATAAAGATACATTTCCGCATTTAAAACATTATATATAAACGATATAAATTATCCGGAAAAGCACCGCTGCGGCGCCAGGAGGTACGGCGCACGCCTCGCCGGGAGACCGCCGGAAGCGCCACCGACAGGGATACTCCATCCTCTCCCACGGCCGGTAGCCGCCCTTTCGTCCGGCAAAATAAAATAATCCGGAGGCCGTTTATTTTATACAAGATAAAATACTATCTTTGCGAAGTTTTTAACGACACTTAAACACTAAAGAAATGGCTTACAAAATTGATGAGAATGTCTGCATCTCCTGCGGCTCATGCGCCGGAGAATGTCCCACCGAAGCGATTTCGGCCGGTGATAACTCCTATGTTATCGACGCCGACAAATGCATCTCCTGCGGCACCTGCGCAAGTGTTTGCCCGACGGAGGCTATTTCGGAGGAGTAAACCGGATATTTCCAGAATACGAAAGAGGGGTATGGCAGCGGCCGTGCCCCTTTTCGTTTCCCCTGCCGGAACGTCCTCCCCGCTTTCCACCCGGCAGACCGCTATTTTTCGTAACTTCGCATGCAAAAAGGGAAAACACGATGAATTTCGAAACCATCCGCGGCAAAGCGCTCGACCGGGTGCCGCTCACTTTCGACGAAGCGCTGTGGCTCTACGAAACGGTCCCGCCCGCACGGCTTTTCCGCCTGGCCGACGCACTGCGCCGCAATGCGGTGGAAGAGCCCGGTACCGTGACCTGGCAGATAGACCGCAACGTCAACATCACCAACGTCTGCATCTCGGGCTGTAAGTTCTGCAATTTCCACTGCCGGCCCGGCGAGCGCACCGCCTACATCACGACCCCCGAAGCCTATGACGCCAAGATAGAGGAGACCCTGCGGTTGGGCGGCGACCAACTGCTGCTGCAGGGCGGCCTGCACCCCCGCCTCGACATCGCCTTTTACGAAGAGCTCTTCCGCGGCCTCAAGGCCCGCCATCCGGAAATCCGGCTCCATGCCCTCGGTGCCCCGGAGGTCGCCCACATCGCCCGTATCAGCTGCCTCTCGATAGGCGAGACGCTGCGACGGCTGCACGAGGCAGGGCTCGATTCGCTGCCCGGCGCAGGCGCGGAGATTCTCTGCGACGAAGTGCGCCGCCGCATCTCACCCGGCAAACCCTCCGTCGCGCAATGGTGCGAAGTGATGCGCGAAGCCCACCGGATGAACCTGCCCACCTCGGCTACCATGATGTACGGCCATGTGGAGACACCCGCCCAGCGCATCGAACACCTGTTGCTGCTGCGCGACCTGCAGGCCGAATGCCCGGAGGGCCACTACGGTTTCATCGCCTTCATCCCGTGGATATTCTGCAGCGAGGGTACCCGGCTCGAAAAGGAGGGGGTACGTTCCCGCTTCTCCCCGCTCGAATACCTGCGTCTCATCGCCGTCAGCCGCATCGTACTCCACAACATACGCAACATACAGGCTTCGTGGCTCACCGTCGGCAAGGCCACGGCACAGATAGCCCTGCACTGCGGAGCCAACGATTTCGGCTCGATAATGATAGAGGAGAACGTGGTCTCCTCGGCAGGCGCCCGCAACGCTTTCGATGCCGAAGGCATCCAGCGGGCCATCCGTGAAGCGGGTTTCACTCCACAGCTGCGCGACCAGCTCTACCGAAAGCGCGACTACGCCGCGGCCCTCTCCCGGCAGTAACCTCCGGCCCCGAAACAAACGGAACAACAGCCCTGCAACGAGAAGGCCCGCAAAGAGTAAAACGGGGGCGTCTCCTCCCGGTGTCCGCAGTTTTCCGCTCCGGCGAAACAGGCAGCATCCGGACTGCCGCACAAAACCGCCCGACACGCCGAACATTGCCGTTCCGACGGGCAGTACGGAACGAAGCCGCTCCAGGAAACAGGCATGCAGCGGAAAGGCTCGCTCAAAACACACGGGAACCGGCCGGGCCGCCGAACCGCAAAGCCCGTCAGGCACAACGGAGGAACATCCACGGACAACCCGTCGAACCGAAACGTTCCGGATGCCGAAGAGCGCAGACACAACGGAGGGGCCGCATCGGTCGATGCGGCCCCTCCGTTGCATCCGCCCCCCGGCGGACTATTTCGCGGCGCGCTTGCGCTCCGTCTCGTCAAGCAGGATTTTCCGCAGCCGCATCGCCTTGGGCGTCACCTCCACATACTCATCCTCCTTGATATACTCCAGCGCCTCTTCGAGCGAAAAGATGACCGCCGGAGCGATGTTCATCTTCTCGTCGGAACCGCTCGCCCGCATGTTGGTCAGCTTCTTCGACTTGGTCAGGTTGATGGTGATGTCCCCCTCGCGGGTGCTCTCGCCCACCACCTGGCCGCAATATATCTCATCGCCGGGCGATACGAAGAAACGGCCCCGGTCCTGGAGCTTGTTGATGGCATAGGCATACGCCTGCCCCGTCTCCATGGCTATCAGCGAACCGTTGCTGCGCATCTCTATTTCTCCCTTGTAGGGCTCGAAATCCTTGAACCGGTGCGCCATCACCGCCTCGCCGGCCGTAGCGGTCAGCAGGTTGCTCCTCAGCCCGATGATGCCCCGCGAAGGGATGTCGAACTCCAGCCTCGTGCGGCCGTTCTCCGACACCATGTTCACGAGCGTCCCCTTGCGTTTGGTGGTCATCTCGATGGCCTTGCCGGAGTATTCGTCGGGCAGGTCGATGGTCAGCTCCTCCACCGGTTCGCACTTTCGGCCGTCGATTTCCTTGATAATGACCTTGGGTTGTCCCACCTGCAGCTCGTACCCCTCCCTGCGCATCGTTTCGATGAGCACGGAAAGGTGCAGCACGCCGCGCCCGTACACCACGAAGCTGTCCGCCGTCGCACCGGGCTCCACGCGCAGGGCGAGATTCTTCTCCAGTTCCCGGTCGAGCCGCTCCTTGATATGGCGGGAAGTCACGTACTTGCCGTCACGGCCGAAGAAGGGGGAATCGTTGATGGTAAAGAGCATGCTCATCGTGGGCTCGTCGATGGCTATCGGTTCGAGCGGTTCGGGGTTGTCGTAATCGCATATCGTGTCACCTATCTCGAAACCCTCAATACCCACAATGGCGCATATCTCGCCGCACGGCACCTCTTCGGCCTTGCTCTTTCCGAGCCCCTCGAAGGTCATCAGGTCCTTGATTCTGGTCTTCACCATCGTCACGCCGTCGCGTTTGGCGAGCGTCACGTTCATGCCCGGCCGAAGTGTGCCGCGCGTCACCTTGCCCACGGCGATACGCCCCACGTAAGGAGAGTATTCGAGCGAGGTGATGAGCATCTGCGGAGTCCCCTCCACACGGGCCGGTTCGGGAATATCGTCGATTATCGCGTCGAGCAGCGGTGTGATGTTGTCGGTACGTTCGCCCAGTTTGTTGGACATCCACCCCTGCTTGGCGCTGCCGTACACGGTACGGTAGTCGAGCTGCTCCTCGTTGGCATTGAGGGTGAACATCAGGTCGAACACCTGCTCGTTCACGAACTCCGGACGGCAGTTGGGCTTGTCCACCTTGTTTATCACCACAATGGGTTTCTTGCCCAGCGCCAGCGCCTTCTGAAGTACGAACCGCGTCTGGGGCATGGTCCCCTCGAAAGCGTCCACAAGCAGCAGCACTCCGTCGGCCATGTTCAGCACGCGCTCCACCTCGCCCCCGAAATCGGAGTGACCGGGCGTGTCGATGATGTTTATCTTGTAGTCCTTATAGATGACCGAAACATTCTTGGAGAGAATCGTGATTCCCCGTTCCCGTTCGATATCGTTGTTGTCGAGTATGAGTTCGCCCGCCGAAGCGGCGTTCCGGAACAGATGTCCCTGGAGTATCATCTTATCCACCAGCGTGGTTTTGCCGTGGTCTACATGGGCGATGATGGCGATGTTGCGAAGTTTCCGCATCTGATATCCTTTCCGTTATACAGCCCGCCGCAGAAGCGCAGGAACGACGCCGGCAGGCAGTTATCAACACATTGGCCGGAAGCGTGCCTACACGTCTTCCGATTAGGGCGCAAAGGTACGAATAAATCGCCGATTTCATACAAAAATTTCCGTCTCTCCGACGGACGGGCAACGCCGCCACGACGGGACGGCACTCCGCACTGAAAATTATCGTCCCCATTTATGCCGATTCTAATCCAATCGGGATTATCTTTGCAACTTCAGCGAGGAATCACATATGAAGGATATCATCAATATCGTATGCGACGAAGGGGCCACGTCCCGGGTCGTGATAGGTTCCGTAGAGGAGAACTTCGAGAGCCTGCTGCCCGGCGGAACGCCCCGCATCATCATCGTGACCGACGCCAAGGTACATGCCAACAACCTGGCTTTCGTCAATGCGCACGAACATATCGTCATCGGTCAGGGCGAAAGCAGCAAGACTTTCGTCAAGCTCGAAGAGGTCTACCGCCAGCTCCTCCACATGGGGGCCGACCGGAGCACCTTCATCGTCGGTATGGGCGGCGGCATCGTGACCGACGTCACCGGTTTTGTCGCCTCCACCTACATGCGGGGCGTCCGTTTCGGATTCCTGCCCACCACCCTCCTCGCACAGGTCGATGCGAGCATCGGCGGCAAAAACGGCGTGAACCTCGACGGATACAAGAACATCATCGGAGTCTTCAACCAGCCGGAATTCGTCCTCTGCGACCCCGAGCTGCTCTCCAGCCTCCCCGACCGGGAGTTCCGGGCGGGTCTGGCCGAGGTAATAAAGGCGGGCATCATCGGCGACGCGGAGCTCTTCTCCATGGTGGAGAGGCACTCCTTCGAGGAGATACGTTCCGACGCTCCCCTGCTGCGCGAACTCATCATCCGCTCCATCCGGGTGAAGACGGCGATAGTGGAGCACGACCAGCGCGAACGGGGCGAACGGCGCAAACTCAACCTCGGCCACACATTCGCCCATGCGATAGAGAAAAGTTTCACCAACCTCTCCCACGGCGAAGCCGTAGCGGCCGGCATGGCCATCGTCTGCGACGCGGCGGTACGCGCAGGCAAGCTCGACGAAGCCACGGCGGACCGTATCCGAAACGTCATCAGCAGCATGGGCCTGCCCACGGAGTACCCGGTAGAGATGAAACAGCTGCTTATTGCCATCCGTGCCGACAAGAAACGGGAAGGCAACGGCATCTACCTCGTCTTTCCGCGTGCCATCGGCGAATGTTCGGTGGAGATGGTGAATACCGACAGCCTCGAAGACATCTTCCTCGACGCGGCGAAGGCACCCCAGAAACCGGCACCGCAGTCCGCCGTACCGGAAGAAGCCCCGGAAGTTCCCGGAAGTCTCAGCGCCTCAGAAGCTCTTTGATACGTGCCAGTCCCGAACGTGCCATCGGTGTCGCCCCGAACCGCGCGTCGAACTCTGCTTGTGTCATCTCCAGCCACCGGCAGGCGGGCATATCAGCCGGACTGAAAAGCGGCCGGAAGCGAGGATTCGCAAAGAAAGGGGCCCGGAGGTTATAGGGACACACGTTCTGACAGTCGTCACACCCGAATATCCATCCCGCCGTAGAAGCTCCGATGCGCTGCGCAAGCGCCGGGACCCGTCCCGGATGCGGTTCGACGGTCAGCCGGGAGATACACCGGCGGGCATCCAGCCCCTCGCCTGTCAAAGCGCCTGCCGGACAATGTTCCACGCACCTCCGGCACGCGCCGCAGCCGATACCCTCATAGGGCCGGTCATAAGTATCGACCGGCACATCCACCACCAGTTCGCCGAGCAGCAGGAAAGAGCCGTAACGGGGCGAGACGAGCAGCGTATTGCGTCCTATGAAACCGAGGCCCGCTTCGCAGGCGAGCCGTTTCTCCAGCAGCGGAGCCGTATCCGTAAAGGCTCTGAAACCCGTTCCGTCCTCCTTCAGTCCCAACCGCGCAGCGGTCTCGTACAGCATCTCCTTCACCGCGACATGATAATCCCCCGAACGAGCATACGACGCCACCTTGGGTACCGCCGTATCGCCGTAACCGAGGCTCGTATCATTCTTGTAGGAGACACCGCAGACCACCACCGAGCGCGCTCCGGGCATCAGTTCCGCCGGAGAGAAACGCTTCTCCACATTCCTGCGCAGATACCCCAGTCCTCCGTCGAACCCCCGCTCCAGCCACCCCTCGAAAAAGGTCTGTTCGGCACTGAAATTGCGCACACGACAGATACCGCACAGGTCGAAACCGGCGGCAGCGGCGGCCTGCTTTATTTCACGGGCTTGCAACATATTGACCATTTGCGGCAAAAATAACGATTAATAAAAGGAGTAGGAAATAAATATAATTAACTTTGCGTTGTGTAGGAAAAGGAACGGCGGGCCGGTCAGCGCGTTACGCAGCGTGCGGCCGAACGGTGCGACGAGGCGGCCGGAAGTGCAGCGGACTCGTCCGGACACAGGCAGGCGGCCGCGCCTCCTACGGAACGCAAGAGCCCGCGGCAAGGGTTCACAACATATCATTTCCCAATGGAATTCCAGACTCTCAAAGAACTATATGCCCACAGCATCAAGGCCTACGGCAACCGGCCTTCGTTCTCGATGCTCGAACGCGAATCCATGACGTACAACGATTTCGACGACCGGGTGGAGTACGTGCGCGGTATCCTGCTCGGAGCCGGCATCGGCAGCGGTGACAAAGTGGCGCTGCTGAGCAGCAACATGCCCAACTGGAGCGTCTGTTATTTCGCCATCGTCACCTCCGGCATGGTCGCCGTTCCGATATTGCCCGATTTCTCCGGCAGCGAGCTGGACATGATAATCACCCATTCCGAAGCCAAAGCGCTTTTCGTATCCGACAAGCTCTACACGCGCATCTCCAAGGAGGTGGTGGAACGGATGAACATCGTGGTACGCACCAAGAACCTCGGTATCATCGCCCGCACTTCGTTCGAACTCGGGGCCATGACCGAACCGAAACCGGAAGACCTGGCGGTGATAATCTACACATCGGGAACGACCTCTTCGCCCAAGGGCGTCATGCTCACGCACTACAATCTCGCGGCACAAATACAGATGGACCGCGACCTGTTTTTCGTGAAGCCGGACGACATCTTCCTTTCGATACTCCCCCTCTCCCACACCTACGAATGTTCGCTCGGCATGCTGCTGCCGTTCATGTGCGGCGCTTCGGTGGTGTACGTAGACAGACCGCCGACGGCATCCAACCTGCTGCCCGCGCTCAGGGAGGTACGCCCGACGGTGATGCTCAGCGTCCCGCTGGTCATAGAAAAGATATACAAAAGCCAGGTGGCCGGGCGGTTCAATTCGTCGGGCCTCCTGCGGAAACTCTACGGGAAACCGTTCTTCAGAAAGATGATACACCGCATAGCGGGGCGGCAGCTTTACAAACTCTTCGGAGGACGGCTGCGCTTCTTCGGCATCGGCGGAGCGAAGCTCGACACGGAGGCGGAACGGTTCCTGTCGGAAGGAAAGTTCCCCTACGCCATCGGCTACGGCCTGACCGAAACGGCCCCGCTGATTGCCGGAGCGGTACCGTCTAACGTGCGGCTCGGCTCTACGGGACCGGTACTGCCGGGTATCGAGGCGCGGCTCGAAGATACGAACGAATTCGGCGAGGGGGAACTCGTGGTCAAAAGTCCCTGCACAATGCTGGGATACTACAAGAATCCGGAACTCACCGCGGAGGTTTTCACACCCGACGGTTGGTTCCGCACGCGCGACCTCTGCGCCTTCGACCCGGACGGATTCCTCTACATCAAGGGGAGGCTCGGCAGCATGATAGTCGGGCCGAACGGCGAGAACATCTACCCGGAGGATATCGAAAGCGTTCTGAACAGCCATTTTCTGATAAGCGACTCCATCGTGACGCAGGAGCAGGGCAAACTCGTGGCACTCGTCCGTTTCGACCGGGCCGAACTGGAGAAACGCTACCACGAATTCCGGGACGACCTTGCCACGACCATGGAGGATATCAAGGCCGACGTAATAAAATACGTCAATTCGAAGGTCAACAAATCCTCCAAAATAGCCACCATCGAGGAGCAGGAACACGACTTCGAAAAGACGCCTTCCCATAAAATCAAACGCTACCTCTACACCCGCAAACCGAAGGAAGAGAAGGAACACCCGCAAACGCCGGCAGACAAACGGTAAGAAGACCGGACGTTCGTTCCGCCTGTAGGAAACGAACGAAACGCTCCCCTACCCCCGGAAAGCGGCCGTTTCCCGCACCGGCCCCGTACAAAGGAGGCGTTCCGAAAAAGCCTCCTCCGTCGCCCGCCTCTTACTGCGGCAGCGGCCCCGTTCTCAGGCGGCACGCCTCCGCCGGGACAGCTTCGGGAAGAGTTTGCGGAAACGCACCAGATAAGCGGTGATGCTGCCTCCGGCTACGATGAAGGTCACGGCCAGAATTATCATCACTATCCCGCACACTATCCTCGGCGTCAGCGCCTCTCCAAATACCGTCACCCCGAAGAAAACGGCGGTCACGGGTTCCAGTGCGCCGAGTATCGCGGTAGGCGTGGAACCTATGTACTGTATGGCGCTGGTCGTACAAAGAAACGATATGGCCGTGGGAAAGACCGCCAGCGCAAGCAGATTGCCCCACGAATACCACCGGTCGGGGAGACACACGTCCCGGCCGAAATCCAGCCGGACGAGGAACAGCGACAGGCCGAACAGCAGCACATAGAAGGTGACCTTGAGCGTCGCCACACTCTTCAGCGCCGTCTGATTGACCCCCACGATATAGATGGCATAAGCCAATGCCGAAACCAGCACGAGTACGGTTCCCGTCAGGCTCAGGGTGGTTCCGTCGCCGCTCCGGTAGAGCAGCGCGATGCCGACCAGCGCGAGGACGATGCACAATCCGGTCTGCATCGTCAGTTTCTCCTTGAATACGAGGGCCATAATCAAAGCCACCAGCACCGGATAGACGAACAGGAGCGTGGAGGCTATTCCGGCATCCATATAGTTGTAACTGAGGAAGAGCGTGAGCGACGACAGGGCCACGAGAAGGCCCATGACTATCAGAGGCACTATCTCTTTCCGCTTGAGCCTGAAATCGCGTCCCCGGGCCTTAATCATGATACCCAGCAGAGGAATGGCGAGCAGATACCTGAAGAAGAGCACCGAATCGGGGTCCATCCCCTCCTTGTAGAGCGGAAGCGCGAACAACGGATTCATTCCGTACGATGCCGCCGCAACGGCCCCCAGCACATAACCTTTCAGCTTCGTATTCATGAAGAGTCTTAATTTTCCGCGCAAATATAACGAATATATCCGGTGAAAAACCGAAAACGGACGGCGGGTATAAGCCCGGCCCGCAAATGTGATGCGGTCGAGACGGCCATACCGCACCTTACGACCGGGTACGCTGCACACAAATAAAAAAGGGATTGCAAGATGCAATCCCTTTTCCTTGCTGCCGGAAAGGATACCGTGCCCCTATCCGCTTACGGACACCGGCTTGCCGAACTCTCCCGGCCAAATCCGCTTTCCTTCCTCAGAAAACCTCTTCCGTACCGAGAATCTGCGTCATGCAGTGCGCCGCACCGTATCCTCTGGTCAGGTTGGGGAGCGGTATCCACGTCACATCGACGCCGTGCGCCGCCAACGCCTGCTGCAGCTCCTGCGACTGTCCGGCGACGGCCATGATGCGGCGCGGGCCGATGGTCAGGTAGTTGTTGGCGTAATTCAGCTCGTCCGGCCGCGATATGGGAATGACTTTCACGCCGAGCGTCTTTTCGAGAAAATCTACGAAACATGCGCCTTCGACCGTCCTGCTGTACCGGCCATCCTTCCGCTCGTACACATCTACCGTCAGGTACTGCGACGAATCGGGCCCGGCCTTGTAGCGGTTTGCCGACAGCGTCACCAGGTCGCGGTCGATGCAGTTGAAATAGGTATCGAGGTGCATCTGTTCCTGTTCGAGCCAGTTGTCCCGAACAACCATGAGCCTGTCCGTACCGAGCCAGTCGTTCTCCATGAGCTGGTCGATGGCCTTCTGCGTCGTGCGCAGCCCGCATCCGATAAAGGCGCTGCTGCCGAAAGGCAGAAAGTCTCCCCCCTCGAGATAAGCCCCCTCGCCGCTGATACGGCCTATCGGCGGCATTCCTATCTTATTGAGGCAAAATTCGGCTACGCGGCTCTCCACTTCCCGCTGGGGCGAGTGCATGCGGGCGATGACCAACCCTTTGAAAGTCGCTATCATCTGGTCGCGCATGTAGAAGAGATTCATCATCGGCCGCTGCCTGTAAGTGGCCGCGAAACCGGTATTCCCCTCCGTATGCGACAGCACCACTTCCGGCTGAAGCAGGATGATGCGCAACAGGTCCTTGGGATTGGCCTTGCGGAGCACCTCCTCCTTGTATGCCCGCTGGGCATCGCGCTGGGCAGGGATAGCGTCCGTATTGTACACGAGAAACTCTCCGGCAAAGGTACGCAGGGCGTCGAGCGCCGGCCCCTCCACCGCATTACCCTCCCCGTCGAGCGTACCGTCGAGAAGCACCTCCCTAACGGTCAGTACACGGGCACCGGCCTCCGTCAGTGCCTTCCGGTAATTCCTGTGCTCCCTGGAGGCCTGGTCCACATTGAAATAATCCGCGAACAGAGCCGCATCGGGATGTATCACACCGAGAAACAGCTCCTCGGTGGGTTCATGCATCAAAATAGTCATAACTGTTCGATATCGTTTGGCGGAGCGGCGGCAGACAATCCGGCCCGGCGGCCGCCCCTTCGGTTTAATCTTTCCGGATACGGCACCGAAACGAGGCTGTTGCCGGTACCGCGTTAAAAACGTGTAAAATTAAGCAATTCCCCTCTTTTATCCAAATCCGCTGCCGCCGGCAGGCTCACACCACATCCGGTACATAGCGGCGTATCTCCCGCGCAAGTTCCTTCTCCCGACCGCCGAGCAGCGTATCGGCCAGCGCATGGAAACGGGCCGAATGGTCCTTATGGCACGTATGGCAAAGTTCGTGGACAATCACATATTCGATGAGCGGCAGCGGCAGACGCACGAGGAAAATGCTGAGTGAAATATCGTTGCGCGAGGAACAGCTGCCCCACCGGCTGCGCGTGGCACGGACGGTCACCTTTCCGTACCGGAAACCGTACCGGGTGGCGAGCTCCTCCACCATGCCCGGCAGCAGCGCCTTCGCCTCGGCACGCAGGGCACGGAGGGCTCCCTCCCTCGCCGCCGCCTGCACCTCCGGGGAGGAGGACGGCATCGAAACCGGAAACGAAACCGCTATTTCGTCCGCCGTGACATGGCACACCACCCGTTCCCTGCCCGGCTCCGGATACCAACGCAGAACGTGGGTACGAGTGGCATAAGGGGGTTCCAGCAGACGGACAGGGTGGCTTCGTTCCATTCTTTCGAGCGCCGCAGCCACCCACGACTCTTTTGCAGCGAGGAAAGCGAGTCCCTCCCGCACGGAACATCCCGCCGGCAAGGTCAGACGCACCTCGCCCGACGGTCGGACCGACACCGAGATACGCCGTGCCCGACGGGTACCGAACACCGTCACCTCCCCGAAAACAGGATGCACTACCCTCTTCTTCACACCTTTTATATCCGTTCGGAAGCGGAACGGCAGGCACCTCCGCCCCCTCGTTCCGCCCCCGTCTTTTTTGTTCCGTCCGCCTGCCCATGCGGTTCCCCGCGACCACAAACTCCGCTGGCCGCCCCCGCACTCCAACAGGGCTGCTGCGACTCTCCGCACGCGGCACTGTTCCGGACGGTTCCACCGCCAAGGTCAGTGAATCCGCTGGCGCACCGCTTCAAACAGCAGCACGGCCGCGGCAGCCGAAACGTTCAGCGACTCGATGGACCCGATGATGGGTACGGCCAACTGCACGTCGCACAATTTAAGAACCTCCTTTGAAATCCCCTTGTCCTCGCTTCCCATGACGATGACCGTCGGCTTGCCGAGGTCGGCATCGTAAATCAGCGTACGCGACTTCTCGGTCGCGGCAACTATCTGCATGCCCGTTTCGGAGAGATATTTCAGCGTATTGCGGATGCTGCCCGCCCGATGGACGGGAATCCTATTCAGCGCCCCGGCCGAAGCCTTCACCGCTTCGGCATTCACCGGAGCGGCGTTTTTTATGGGAACGATAAGCCCGTGGGCCCCGGCACACTCGGCACTGCGGGCGATGGCGCCGAAGTTACGTACGTCGGTCACGCCGTCGAACACCACAATCAGCGGCGTTTCGTCGTCGGGTACCCGGTCGAGGATATCCTGCAACGCTACATAACCGATGGCGGCTATCTGCGCCACCACCCCCTGGTGGTTGCCGCGCGTCATCCGGTTGAGTTTCTCCACCGGCACCTCCTGCCAGCGCACCCTGTACCGCCAACAGAGGTCCTTGAACTCGGTCATGAGCTGCCCCCCGGCATCCTTTTTTATGTACAACCGCTCTATCTGCCGGCCTGACTGTATCGCCTCTGCGACCGGACGTATGCCGAAAATGATATTTTCCATACCGTACCCTCTTCTCCGTTCTCCGGATATCGTTCCCTATCTATTCCCGACCGCCGTTTGCGGCCGACCCTTCTCGTTCCCTTGCGGACTGCCCATGCCTTTCCACGGCCGCATGCCCGTTCAGAGCATCTCCTTCAACCGGTCTTCGAGCAATTCCAGCTCATATCCGAGCTTCTCCCACTCATGCACCTCGTATGCCAGCCGCTCTTTCAGGGCGTTGTACTCCCCGAACACACTTCCGTCGGAGAGGTCTATCCCGTGCGCGGCGGGGTCTGCCAGCCGTTTGTCCCATTCGGCGACTTCCGCCTCCAGACCGGTTATCCGCTGCTCCACAGCGACCACGGCCCCCTGCGTCTTGCGGATGGTGCGTTCGAGCTCCTTCTTCTGCTGGTAATCCACCTTCTTTTTCTCCGGCTTCGCCGCAGCCGGGGCCGATGCCGCAGGCTGCCGCGCCTCTATCTCGCGCATCGACTCCACCCGGCGTTTCTCCAGAAAATACCAGATACCGCCCAGATACTCTTTCACCCCTCCGTCGCGAAACTCGTACACCTTGTCCACCAGTCCGTCGAGGAACTCACGGTCGTGTGATACCACCACCAGCGTCCCGTCGTATTTCAGCAGGGCATTTTTCAGAATATCCTTCGAACGCATGTCCATGTGGTTCGTCGGCTCGTCGAGCACGAGCAGGTTGTGGGGTTCGAGCATCATACGGGCCATGGCCAGACGGCTGCGTTCGCCGCCCGAAAGCACCTTCACCTTCTTGTCGATATCCTCGCCCCGGAAGAGGAACGCGCCGAGAATATCCCTCAACCGCGTGCGTATGTCGCCCACCGCCACCCGGTCGAGGGTATCGTACACGGTGAAATCGCCGTTCATCAGGTCGTCCTGGTTCTGGGCGTAGTAACCCGTATTGACATTCACGCCGACCCGGATACTCCCCTCCGTAGGCCGGAGCTCGCCGACGAGCATCCGCGCGAACGTAGTCTTGCCCTCGCCGTTGCGCCCCACGAGCGCAATGCGGTCGCCCTTCTCGATGGTGAATTCGGCACCGCTGAAGACATGTTTCTCCCCGAAACTCATGCCCGCCCCCTTGACCTCGGCCACGATTTGTCCCGAACGGGGCGCCGGAGGAAACTTGATGCTCAGGGCGCTCAGGTCCTCTTCGTCCACTTCGATACGGTCGAGCTTCTCCAGCTGCTTGATGCGCGACTGCACCTGATTGCTCTTGGTGGGTTTGTAACGGAACTTTTCGATGAACTCCTCCGTCTTCTCTATCATGCGCTGCTGGTTCTCGTAGGCGGCCATCTGCTGCTGGCGCCGTTCGCGCCGCAGCTCCACATACCTGCTATACGGAACTTTGTAGTCATACAGTTTGCCGAGCATGATTTCCACCGTACGGTTGGTCACGTTGTCGAGAAATGCCCGGTCGTGCGAAATGAGTACGACGGCCCCGTTGTACTCCTTCAGATACCCCTCCAGCCACTGGATACTCTCGATGTCGAGGTGGTTGGTTGGCTCGTCGAGCAGAAAGACCGAAGGACGGCGAAGCAACAGTTTGGCCAACTCGATGCGCATGCGCCACCCGCCGCTGAACTCGCTCGTGGGACGATCGAAATCGCTGCGACGGAAGCCCAGTCCGAGCAGCGTCTTCTCTATCTCCGCCTCGCGGTTGTCTCCGCCGAGAATATGGTAACGGTCCGTGGCATCGTTCAGCCGGTGGAGCAGTTTCTCGTAATCGGCACTTTCATAATCGGTGCGCACGGCAATCTCCTCGGTGAGTTCGGCTATCTCCCGTTCCAACGCGATGACCTCGATAAAGGCTCCCGCCGTCTCCTCCACGAGACTCGTGGTATCGGCCACCTTCATCTGCTGCGGCAGGTACCCCACCGTCACGTCGCCGCTGCGGGTCACCGTACCGCTCGTGGCGGGCTGCTCGCCGGCAATCACCTTGAGCAGAGTACTCTTGCCCGCACCATTCTTACCCACCAGACCGATGCGGTCCTTGGGATTCACGAGCAACGATATGTCCTTAAACAAATCCCAGCCGCCGAAACTGACGGTCAGGTTATCTACTGAAATCATCTGTCAACCTAATCCTTTTCAAACACGCCTCTCCAGCGACAAAAACGGTATGCGCCATCCCATGGCCGAAAACAACGCAACGGCGCACCCTTCGGATACCGCATCCGCCACGGTTCTCTCCCGCACATCCTGCAGCTCCCGGCACCGGCTGCCGTTACCGGGAGGACTGTGCCTCCAGCATCTTCACGATTTCCGCCTTCGGGTCGGCGGCACCGAACACCGCGCTTCCGGCCACGAGCGCATCGCAGCCCGCTGCAAAGAGGTCGCCTGCATTGGACGCGGATACGCCGCCGTCTATCTCTATCAGCACCGGCAGACCGCGGTCGTCTATCATGCGGCGCAGCCGACGCACCTTTTCCCAACTGCCCTCCATGAAACTCTGGCCGCCGAAACCGGGTTCCACGCTCATGATGAGTACGAGGTCGAGCTCGGGCAGCAACTCTCCGAGCACCTCCACCGGAGTAGCCGGCTTGACGGAAATTCCCGCCTTCACGCCGCACTCCTTAATCATCCGGATGGCGCCCAGCGGGTCCTGCGTCGCCTCGTAATGGAAAGTCACGAGGTCGGCTCCCGCCTCGGCAAAACGCCTGAGGTACTTCTCCGGCTCCACTATCATCAGATGTACATCGAGAAACTTCGCGCTCGCCCGACGGATGGGTTTCATCACCGGAAAGCCGAACGATATGTTGGGCACGAAGACGCCGTCCATGACGTCGATGTGTATCCACTGCGCGGCACTTTCGTCAATCATCCTCGTGTCGCGGTCAAGGTGGCCGAAGTCGGCCGAAAGCATAGAAGGGGAGATAATGCGTTCCATGGCGTTTTAAAACATTTGCACAAAGGTAAGGCAATTTCCGAAAAAAACGGGTAACTTTGGAGAGCTCTCCGACGAAATAAGACGATATGCAAATCTTTCTGATAATCACCGCTGTCATTTTCGCCGCCGCATGCGGCATCCTCTCCGTTCTCTGCCTGTCCCAGCGCCGCCGGCTGCACGCGCAGTCCCTGCGCATCGGGGAGGAGGAGGCCCGCACGGCTGCAGAAACGGCACGGAGTACGGAGCTGGCCGGCGAGCTGCGCGCACGGGAGCTCGACCTCGTGGCAGCCCGCAAGGACATCGAAGCGCTCACGGCCCGGCTCGACGAAGAGGGAGAGAAGCTGAAGGAGAAGAACGAGATGCTGATGCTCCAGTTCGAGAAGACCGCCAACGACATCTTCGAACGCAAGACGCGCCAGTTCAAGGATGTCAACAAAGAGTCGCTCGACATTATTCTGAAGCCGCTGAAGGACAACATCTCCGACTTCAAGCAGCGGGTGGAGGAAATCTACTCCAAAGAGAACGAGAACCGCGGCGCCCTCAAGGCGGAACTCAACAGTCTGATGGAGCTCAACCGCCGCATCACCGAGGAGACCAACAACCTTACCTCCGCCCTGCGGGGCAACAGCAAGGTACAGGGCGACTGGGGCGAAATGATACTCGACACCATTCTCGAAAGTTCCAATCTGCAGAAAGGCATCCACTATACGACACAGACCAACGTGAAGGACGCCGAAGGGAACAACCTCCGGCCGGACGTCATCCTGAACCTGCCGGACGGCAAACGGGTGGTCATCGACTCCAAGGTATCGCTCACGGCCTACGTGAACTATTGTGCATGCGAGGAGGAAGAGTCGCGCCGCCGGGCCATGGCCGAACACCTGCGCTCCGTCCGCAACCACGTCAACGAGCTGGGCCGCAAAAGCTACCAGGAGAGCGTACTCGGTTCGCCCGATTTCGTCATCATGTTCATTCCGACGGAACCGGCCTTCCTGGCTGCCGTACAGTACGACAACGGCCTGTGGGACGAGGCCTACCGCAAAAAGGTCATCATCAGTTCACCCACGAACCTCTTCGGTATGCTCAAGATTGTGGACGACCTCTGGAAACGCGACGACCTCGGACGCAACGCCAACCGCATCGCCCGCGAGGGGGCCATGATGTACGACAAATTCGTCGGATTCGTCACTACGCTCGAAACAATCGGCAAGAATATCGACACCATGCAGGGCAATTACGACAAGGCGATGAAACAGCTCCGCACCGGCACCGGCAACCTCGTCAGCCGAGCCCAGCGGCTCAGCGCCCTGAACATCAAAGTTTCCAAATCCCTGCCCCAGTCCATGTTGGAAGAGTCCGACGACCTGCCCGTCGAGGAGTGACCGAACGGAAACCCGCCATGCGCAGCCTCCGTACGGCCCGGTCTTCCGCCGCAGTGCCCCTCCATCCCGGAATAAAGAAAAGCCGTCCCCGCACCGAACCGCTCCATACATCACGAAAACCTCCTTACGGCCCCTCCTGTATCCCATCGCTCCCGACTTAAAAACAACATCCCAACAGACAGGGCCGAATCACTCCACCGCACCGGAGAAGAAAACCTTCCCACGAACGCCGCCTGTCTTCTATCGTTCCCGGCATAGGCATATCCCCCGTCCCCCCTACCCGCACACAGAGACGAGAAATACCAAAAAACAGCGGGACGAAAGAACCGTCCCGTTTATCCTTTCCATGTTTCCGTAAATCCCGACCGACATTCGGGAAAAAGATTCCGCTCTCCCCGTTCCCCGAAAAAAACACCCCCGACACCCTGTCTCTACCGGCCAACGGCACCGCCGTCCACCTGCCGTTACGCCTCTCAGGAGGCTTTTGCAGTCTTGGCGTGCGGTTCTTCGGGAGCGGAGAGCCGCATCAGTTCGGCCTTGAGTTCGGTGGAAGAGAGGCCCACGTTTATCTTGCCGTTATGGGCCACGGAGATATTGCCCGTCTCCTCCGACACCACCACGATGATGGCATCCGTCGTTTCGCTGGCGCCGAGAGCAGCCCGGTGTCTCATGCCGAACGAAATAGGTACCTCCGAACGGGTGGAAGGCAGCACGCACTTGGCCGCCACTATCCGGTTATCGGCTATGACTACCGCCCCGTCATGCAACGGAGAGTTCTTGAAAAAAAGGTTCTTGACCAGCGGCGTGGAGATGATGGCATCCACACGGACCCCCGAATCGATTATCTCCTGCAAGTTACCCTCCGTCTTTATCACTATCAGAGCTCCCGTTTTCGTCGCAGACATATCGCCGCATGCACTGACTATCGGGTTGATGTATTCGAGGTCCGCCACTTTGCCGCTCCCCTTAAAATCGAATATGCGTCCGAGAAAAGAGCGCTGCCGGTCACGGAACTGATTGCCCCACACCTGCAGGAAACGCCTTATCTCCGGCTGGAAAATGATGACCAAAGCGATAAGACCGACACTGGTCAGACTGCCGATAAGCGACGTCAGCAGCTCCATGTTGAGGGCACGGACGACGATATAGACGACGAAGAGCAACAGGATACCGGAAAGGATGCTCATCGCATGCGTACCGCGCAACACCTTGTACAGGTAATACATCAGCATCGCCACCAACACGATGTCAAGGATATCGACGAATGTTATCCGGATGAAATCCATACCAGCCTCTATTTGAAACACAAAACTAAATAAAAAAACGGGACATGTCAATAACCGCAGCGGGAAAAAGAGCCGGCCGGCAGTCCGGCCGTTTTCAAAAAAACGCCTGCCGAATGAACCGGAACAGAAAGCCGGAGCTGCCCTTTCGGGGCGGCTCCGGCTGCAACAGGTCCGGAATATCCGGATGATATTACTTCGCCGTCTTTACGGGGGCTGCCGGCGCCTTGGCCTTGCGCGACATCAGGTCATAGGAGACCGGCGTCGCAAGGAAGATGGAAGAGAGCGTACCGATAACGATACCGAACATGAGGGCGAATACAAACCCGCGGATAACCTCACCGCCGAAAAGGAAGATGGCGAGCAGCACCACGAACGTCGTAGCCGAAGTGTTTATCGTACGGGACAGCGTATGGTTTATCGCATTGTTGATATTGTCGAACATCGAACGTTTGGGATACAGTCCCATATACTCCCTGATACGGTCGAACACCACCACCTTGTCGTTGATGGAGTAACCGATGATGGTCAGGATAGCCGCAATGAACGACTGGTTCACCTCCATGCTGAAGGGCAGGATGCCGTAAAACAGGGAGAAGACACCGATGGTCAGGAATGCATCGTGGGCGAGGGCGATGACGCTGCCGGCACCCCACTGCCATCTGCGGAAGCGGATGATGATATAGATACCGATGGCGAAGAGGCCGATGAATACCGCGATGAACGAGTTACGGGTAATGTCGCTCGCCACGCTCGGGCCCACCATGTCGGCGGAGATGATACCGTAGGGATTGGTCGCCGTCGAATGGAACTCTTCGAACGTCAGCGGCGTAGCAAAAAGCGGTGCAAGCGCCTCGTACATCAGCCGCTCTACCGTGGTATTCGCATCCTGACTGTCATCATCGTATTTGTACTGCGTAGTAATGCGCTTCTGCATCTGCGCTTCCGAGCCGAACTGTTTCACCTCAAAGCTCTTGTAGGCAGCATCGCCCTCCACGTCGTCCGACATGAAAGTCTGGTCGAGCGCATAGCGGACGTCGTTGTCGGAGATGACCTGGTCGAACCGTATCACGAAGGTACGGCCTCCGGAGAACTCCACGCCGTAGTTGAGGCCGCGGGTCATCAGCGACACGGCGGCTATCACGATGAGCAGCAGCGATACGCCGTATGCCCACTTGCGGATACCGAGGAAATTGACATGCACGTTCTGGAGGAAATTCTCCGACCACTTGTTCGAGAAGCGGATGTTCTTCCCGCGGCTGAGCATGCCCGTAAATATCAACCTGGTGATGAAGAGCGAAGTAAAGAGAGAGGTCAGGATACCGATGATAAGCGTGGTAGCGAATCCCTGTACGGGGCCGTTACCGAATACGAAGAGGACGATACCCGTGATGATAGTCGTCACGTTGGAGTCGATGATGGCCGACATGGCGTTCTTGTATCCTTCGTTCACGGCGAGACTCAATCCCTTGCCGCCCCGCAGCTCCTCTTTGACACGTTCGTAGATGAGGACGTTGGCATCCACCGCCATACCCATCGTCAGCACGATACCCGCGATACCGGGCAGTGTCAGCACGGCTCCGAACGAAGCGAGCACTCCGAACAGGAAGAAGAGGTTCGCAACCAGTGCGATGCTCGCCACCATACCCGCTTTGTTGTAGAACAACATCATGTAAATGAGGACGCAGCAGAAAGCTATCACGAACGAAATCATGCTCGAATTGATGGACTCCTGTCCGAGAGACGGACCAACCACCGCCTCCTGGGTGATGCGGGCCGGCGCCGGCAGCTTACCGGACTTCAGCACGTTGGCAAGGTCCTTGGCCTCCTGAATGGTGAACTGTCCCGAAATGGAGGAACGTCCGTTGGGTATCTCGCTGTTCACCCTCGGTGCGGAATAGACATAGCCGTCGAGCACGATGGCAATGAATTCGCCGATGTTATCGGCCGTCATACGGGCCCAGGTTTTGGCACCGGTAGGCGTCATGGTCATGGAAACCTCGGCAGCAGAGCCTTGCTCGGCGAAATCGCCCTTCGCATCGGCTACTGCGGAACCGTCCAGCGGAGCCTTGCCGTCGCGCGTATTGGCTTTGATGGCATAAAGTTCATAGGTGGTTTCGGCCGGGTCTATCGGTTTCACGCCCCACATGAGTTTCACGTCGCGCGGCAGCAGCATACGTACCTGCGGGGTGTTGAGCATCGAATTGACGGCGGCGGTATCATACGATTTCGCATACCCTATCACCGGGCCGTTCATTATCTGGCCCGTTTCGCTCAATGCAGGGGAGAGTTTCGCGAAGAGCGGGAATTCATCCATAACCGCCTCATCGGCCCCCGTCATGGCAGCGGCATCGGGCCGGTTCTCCAACTCGGCCAGCAGGTCCTGCTCGGCACTCTCCTCACTGACTGCCACTTCGGTAACCTGTCCGTCGGTTATCTCGGTCACGTCCACCACCTCGGTATCCTGCAGCGCCTGCTGTTCCTCTCCGGCCGCTGCGGCATCGGAAGCCTTCTGCAGCTCTTTCACCACCGCATTGGCCTGTTCAAGCATCGGGAATATCTCCGTATTATTATAGGTAAGCCAGAATTCGAGTGACGCCGTTCCCTGAAGAAGCTTGCGTACGCGTTCGGGCTCCTTGACACCGGGAAGTTCCACGAGGATACGACCCGAGGCCCCTATCTTCTGGATATTGGGCTGCGTGACGCCGAAGCGGTCGATACGGCTGCGCAGAACGTTGAACGAGTTGTCTATCGCACTTTCGGCCTCTTCCCTCAATACACGGATGACCTGTTCGTTCGTGCTGGTGGGAGTAATTTTTTCGCGCAGCTCCTGGGTATTGAAGATGAGCGCCAACGGAGCATTGCCCGAAAGGTCGGCGTATGCACGCGAGAAGAGCGTAATGAAATCTTCCGCACTGTTCTTCTGCTCGCTCCGTGCCTGCGAAAGCGCCGCATTGAAGATGGGGTCCTGACTGTCGTTGGACAGGGCCCTCACCACATCTTCGACGGAGATTTCGAGCATGACGTTCATACCGCCCTTCAGGTCGAGGCCGAGGTTTATTTCCCTCTCTTTGACCTGTTTGTAGGTGAAGCCCAGGAATACTTTCTGGGATTTGATAGAGTCGAGGTAAGACTGCTGCCTCTCCTGCTGGAGTTCGACGGGGAACCCTTCGGCATAGCGGGCGGCCTTCTTCTCGATGTTCCGTGCCACGAATGTGAACGAAAGCTGGTAAGCACAAGCGATAGCCAAAATAATCGCAATTGCTTTGATAGCGCCTCTGTTTTGCATTGTAAGTAAGAGTTATTATTTTTTCGGTTAATTGCGTCGCATAAGCCGCAGCCGCACGAGGAGGCTGCAGACACTCTTCCCAATAGTGCGCAAAAATAGATATTTTTTCGTAAAATACAACAGGGTATCAGCCACTATTCGCATCCGGAAGGGGAAAAAGGGAGCCCGGCGGGAGAGAAAAACGGAACGGGGCCGCCCTTCCGGACAGCCCCGCCAACCGATGTCCGTCTGGAACGGACAGTATTTTCTTCAAAACCCGGCCGCGTCAGTTCGCCTGCCGCTCGTCGAGGATGCGCTTTGCGCAGTCGAGTATGGCCGTATCGTCCAGTGTGACGACGCCGCCGTCGGGCCCCGGTTCAAAGTGTACACCCACGGTATTGCCGCTCTCGAAATGGCGTCCGCCGAAGTAATTCCTCACTATCTCTACATCCACTCCCAGTTCATCCGCAATACGCTGGGTGCTGCCGCTCGGAAGCTGGTCCTTGATACGGCGCAACTCATTAAAGGTTATTGTCATAGCTATATGGTTTTATGTGAAATATACATCCAACGATTTAAAGATAACAAAAAATTCCGGACTAAAAAAATGAAACGTATCTTTTTTGTCATTCATAATTAACAGCCGTGCAACACGCCCTTCCGGGGAGTATTCCGGGTCTTCATCCATAAGAACGCCGGAGCGGACGGTTTAGTCTGCCGGTGACAGTCCGCATGTCACCTTTTCTGGCAGCGGGACTGACATGCCACCTCCTTTTTGTCAGTTTCACGGGACTTTGCGCGGTTGGCATAAAGATTGAAGTTCTCAGGACAAACCGAAACGGTAAGACGAACGGAAATTAAAGAAATAACTAAAACAATATATCAATTATGGCAAAGATTATCGGAATCGACTTAGGAACAACCAACTCCTGCGTAGCAGTAATGGAAGGCAACGAACCCGTTGTGATACCCAACAGCGAAGGGCACCGCACCACCCCATCCATCGTGGCGTTCACCGACAGCGGCGAGCGCAAGGTGGGCGACCCGGCCAAAAGGCAGGCCATCACCAACCCGAAGAACACCATCTTCTCCATCAAGAGGTTCATGGGTGAGAACTGCGGGCAGGTGAAAGGCGACATCGAGCGCGTCCCCTACACGGTGGTATGCGAGAACAACATGCCGCGCGTGGAGGTGAACGGGCGTAAATATACTCCGCAGGAGATTTCGGCCATCATTCTCCAGAAGATGAAGAAGACGGCGGAAGATTACCTCGGTACCACGGTGGACGAGGCGGTCATCACCGTACCGGCCTACTTCTCCGACTCGCAGCGTCAGGCCACCAAGGAGGCAGGCGAAATCGCCGGTCTGAAGGTACGCCGTATCATCAACGAGCCTACGGCCGCCGCGCTGGCTTACGGTCTGGACAAGGCCAACAAGGACATGAAGATAGCCGTGTACGACCTGGGAGGCGGTACGTTCGATATTTCCATTCTGGAGCTGGGCGACGGCGTCTTCGAAGTAAAATCGACCAACGGCGACACGCATCTGGGCGGCGATGACTTCGACCACGTCATCATCGACTGGCTGGCAGAGGAGTTCATGAAGAATCACAACATCGACCTGCGCAAGGACCCGATGGCGATGCAGCGCTTGAAAGAAGCTGCCGAAAAGGCGAAAATCGAGCTTTCGAGCTCCACGCAGACGGAAATCAACCTGCCGTACATCATGCCGGTAGACGGTATTCCGCAGCACCTGGTCACGACGCTGACACGGGCCAAATTCGAACAGCTCAGCGACCGATTGATACAGGCCACCATCGAGCCGTGCCGCAAGGCGCTCAAGGATGCGGGTATGCAGGCGAAGGATATCGACGAGGTTATCCTCGTGGGCGGTTCCACCCGTATTCCGGCCATCCAGAAGGTCGTACAGGACTTCTTCGGCAAGACGCCTTCCAAGAACGTGAATCCGGACGAAGTGGTAGCCATCGGCGCGGCCATACAGGGCGGCGTACTGACGGGCGAAGTGAAGGACGTGCTCCTGCTGGACGTCACCCCGCTGTCGCTGGGTATCGAAACTCTGGGCGGCGTCTTCACCAAGCTTATCGACGCCAACACGACGATACCTACCCGCAAGAGCGAGGTCTTCTCGACTGCGGCCGACAACCAGCCCTCCGTGGAGATTCACATCCTGCAGGGCGAACGTCCCATGGCACGCGACAACAAGACCATCGGCCGGTTCCATCTGGACGGCATCCCCGCCGCACCGCGCGGTGTGCCGCAGATTGAGGTGACCTTCGACATCGACGCCAACGGCATCCTCAACGTATCGGCCAAGGACAAGGGTACGGGCAAGGAGCAGAACATCCGCATCGAGGCCTCCTCGGGGCTTACCGAACAGGAGATACAGCGGATGCGCGACGAGGCGAAAGCCAACGAGGCCCGCGACCGCGAGGAGCGCGAGAAAGTGGACAAGGTGAATGCGGCCGACACCCTCATCTTCTCGACCGAGAAGCAGCTCAAGGAGTACGGCGACAAGATACCGGCCGACAAGAAGGCCAACATCGAAAGTGCGCTGGCCGAACTGAAAGCCGCACACGCCGCAGGCAACGTGGCCGACATCGACTCGGCTACCACGCGGCTGAACGACGCATGGCAGGCGGCTTCCCAGGATATGTATTCGGCCCAGCAGCAGGCCGGCGGTGCACAACAGGGTGCACAGGATGCCGGAACGCAGCACGGTACACCAAACAATGCGGGCGGCAGCCAGAACGACGGCGGCGTGACCGATGTGGAATTCGAAGAGGTCAAATAAGACGGACGATACGCCCGGCCGTCTGCGGACGGTAGAGGGACTCCGTAACCATAGAAACGATTAGACGAAAAGGGACAGGTCATTGCGGCCTGTCTCTTTTTTTTATCGTTTTCCGTGCCCGCGCAACGTCTGCCGGAACATGCTCCGACCGAGCACATGAATCCTCACCGATGCAAAATCCTTTGCGACAAACCTTTTGAATCGCCCCTATGCCACCGTAACGACACGGCGGAGCATATAGCGACACGCCGAAAAGCAATCCTGCCCCGACGAAAAGTCATTCGTGCCATGCCCTCCGAGCCATTCGTTTCCACCGCATCCTATGCGGTCTGTCCTCATCCACTCCGATACGGCCCTGCCCTGTCATACCCGACGCCCCGCCCCGTGTCTTTCGGCTCTTTTCCAGCCCTGCCCGACGGGGCGCAAATCGTTCCTGCCACCGCTGCCCGTACAAACCGGCTCTTCCCGGCCGCAGCGCTCCGAGCCCGGACACCGGCCCGCACACCGTACACCCGGCCCGAACAGGAAAAGACGACCGGCCTCCGAACCCCATCGCCCCAAATACGAACATCACCCCGAGCCCAAACGTCGTCCCGAACACGAAACACTGCCCAAACACGAAACACCGGCCCGAACACAAAAAACCTGCCCGAAAGGTGCGAGACCCTCCGGACAGGCGTGTGCGGCCTGGTAAAAACCTCTATTTGTCAATTCCGGTCATTATGAAACGGCCCGTGCCGCGTGCCGCCCGCGGCCGGCCGGTTGTCGCACATCCGAACAATCAGTAAACTCCTCCGATATCGAAAGTCCCCTCGAACGAACCTTTCACGCTGTACAGCGCATCGCTGCCGAAATCGAACGAGATACTGTACGTTTCTCCGGTACGTTTCACCGTCATGGTACCGGAAGAGATGCAGGCGTCGCCCGTAACGGTGCCATCAGCCATTCGTACATACCACGTATGGAGATAACTGTAGGATTTCATTCCACCGCTAATATTAAAAGGAACATATAAAGCACTGTCGGAATAGAAACTGGCCACTACCGTATAGGTACCGTCAGCCAAGTAATAGATTCCGTCGTCGTTCCGATACACCGGTTCGGAAGCGAGAAAGACCTGCAACCGGTTCCCTGTTCCGCTCCATCGGCCATAGGCGGGGTCGAACTCCACACCCTCACCCCAGAAGCTCAAATCCCAAGCGGCATAATCCGTTCCTTCCTTTGTCGCATATAGCAAGACCCTCGCCTCGGTCAGCGTCCCGAAATCGACATCCTCGGCCAGCGTGCTGTCGAACTCGGGTTTTCCCTCCTGCGTCACCGGTATCTCGAACGGGCCGATTCCCTCGACGTCGGCCGTAATGCGCACGACACAGCTACGCTCCGACGAAGAAATATTCTCATGTCCGTTGATTACCTGCAATACCACATACTGATTCTTACCGTCCCTGATAGGCTGTACCGTCAGCCACCCTTTTTGGTCTCCGTCATATTCGACGGAGGCATTCCATTCGACATTTACGGCCTCGATATCTATCCGAATGGGAAGATTATCGTTGTATGCCAAAACGAATCCCTCCTCGGGCAGTGCGCCGCCGTCGTAGAAAACTTCCATCGAGGGAGGAAGCACCTTTCCCTCCTGCACCACGCGCACCGCCTTCGGCGAAGCGGAACTTTCGCTCGGCGTCACCGTGATGTCGGCGGTACGCTCCGACGTATCCGGATTATCGGCCGCCGAGACCGTAAAGCCGCCCGCCTTCTCCGTCACGGTAAGCCAGTCGGCCTCCGTCGACGTACTCCACGTAAGGCCTTCGCCCTCGGTCGTGACGGTCACCTCCTGCGGGGCCGCACCCTCCGCACCGAAGGTCAGCGAGGCCGGCTCGACGGTCAGCGAATAAACGACCGGATTGGCATTGCCCTCCTGTTTCACGGTCACGCTCTTGGCCTTCACGTCGTCGTTATCCGTCGGCCGGACGGTGACGGAGGCGGTACGCGCCTCGGCCGCCGGGTTCGCGGCGACCGTAACCAGCAGTTTTCCGGCCGTTCCGTCCTCCATCGTAATCCAGTCGGCCGTGGAGGGCAGTACATATTCCCACTCCACACCCACAGCGGTCACGGTAATCTCCTGCGGAGCCGTATCCTCCGCGCCGAAGGTCAACTGCGAGGGGGATACCTCCAGCGACGCCTCCTGTACGCCCTCATTCTCGGGCGAACATGCCACGGCAACCAATGCCGCCGCCAAAATACTTCCTATCTTTTTCATCTCGATTTTACGTTAAAAGGTTACGAATTAAAAGGTTAGTCATCGAAATCCCGCTGCCGGCAGCAGACCGGAGGCTATCCGGCCCCTCCGGCGTCCGGCGTTTCTGCCGCACGGACGCCGTCTGCAGGCCTCCCTTACACCAAAAATAACCTCTATGAAAAAAACTGCTTCAACATGAAAAGCCATGCTCACGTCACTCGCCTACAGGCGTCACATACCACCCCAGATGCTGCAGGCCCATGCCTGCCATCTCTATCATGTAGTACCCATGCAGCCGGCCGTTCGGCGCCATGTAGCGCACCCACGAAGAGTCAGGGACATGGATTCCGTAATGCTGGTAGACCCATTCGGGCAAGGTACCGAGATAAGTGCCGGCATTCAGGTCATAGACATGGCCGCCCGTAAAGAATGTGTACCCCTCGGAGATGAAGGCGATGCCGTCGTCCGTTACATGGACACCAATGCATTCGCCCAGGTCGTCGATGACGACGGTCTGCTCCGTCTCGGTATTGTAGAACGCAGCGCGATGTACCCTCGTCCAATCGCGTCTGTCCTCGGTAAGCGTTTCGGTACGGTACGTGCTCGCCAGCCAGGTACCTCGATGACTTACCTTCGTATGCTCCGCCGTACATATCAAACCGTCGGCTATATGGGTATCGTACTCTTCTCCCAGCACATTAATCATCTTGACCAGGGTCACCTTGCGCACGTCCTTACCGGCATAAGCCACCTGCCACTCGCCGCCTACCTTTTTCCAGTAGACCATGCCGAAATCGGAGTTCTCCCACGTACTGCCGTAGATGACGCTGCCGTCGTTGGAGATGCCGCGCCCCAGAACGCCAGTTGTAAAATCCTCGTCCCTGAAATTCTTTTCGGGCATGGGGAGCAGTTCGGGCACCCCGTCGGTCCAAAGTACCGGCCGGTAGAAACCTTTTCTCTCTAAAACATACCCCACCCAGTACCTGCCGTCCTCGGAAGTCCGCGACACACAAGGCTGTCCGACACATCCGTCGATACGCTCCACGAAAGTGGCATTGCCGTCGAGGTCTATCATCAGGCATCCCCCGGTCGAACCGAGATTGATGAACAACACCCCCTGGTCGGTCACGGCCTGCGTACTGAAAAAGTCGTACTGGGATTTAAAGAAGGGGCCCACTTCGGTCAACTCGCCGGTATCGAGGTCGATGAAAGAGACCGTATAGCGGAATCCGGCCGCATCGCTCTCGTCGATGAAGGCCGTATAACCGGCCACGTACTTCCCGCCGGGAGACATCACCCCCCCGTTGGCCAGAGCCTCCAGCCTGCGGTAGGTAGCAATCTCGCTGTCGGGAGCCAACTGCACCACCTTGATGTGCTGCACGGCCTGCCCGGCCTCAACGGTCACCGTCGTACTCCGCTCCGCCGACGCATCGTTGTCGGCCACGGTGATGGTCAGCGTCCGGCCGTCGGTACGTTCCGCCGTCACCCACGAAGCCTCCGACTCCACCGTCCACTCGGTCGGCGATGTCTTCACTTCGATGGCCAGCGGTTCGTTTCCTGCGCCATGGAAGGAACACACCACCTGGCTGAGATTCACGAACTGACGCTCCTCTTTCACTTCCGTGGTACAGGCCGCAAAAGCCGCTGCAAGTACCGGCAGGACAAAAAGCAATCCTCTCTTCATACTTTCGTTCTTTTTAGAGTTAATGATTTAGAGTTGACGCCACCAATCGTCACGCCGGCCGGACACATGACTTTTTGTAGCAATACAAACTTATAAATAATATAAAATACATAATATAGCATGTTAAAAGATTTTCATCTTTTATACTCCATGTAATTTTTCACACACACGTTAAAAGTATAGGAACAGCGGTCCGGCCGGAAGCAGGAGCCACAAAATGCCGGACAACACACAACACACTGATATGCAACACATCCGGCAGTCTTACCGAAACCCACCGGGCGGGAAGACACAAAAAATCCGGGCGGCCAATGCCGCCCGGACCACTCTCCGTATAATCCGCGGTTCCGGTTCCGCTCACACGGAAACGCAAACCGGGTAAATCAAACTTTCAGAACGCGCCGTCAGAAGTAGAACGACAGGAAGATGTTGCCCGTCGCCGCAGTACGTACGTTGAAACCGTTGGTAGGCGTCGTGGAGTCGTGACGCTTCACAGTGTTCTCCTTCACACTGTTGCTGGCCGTATCGAAATACTGCGTCTTGTACTCGCTCTCGCCCTGATTGACATAGGCGATGCCGAGTCCGAGTTCTCCGCCCACGGACATCTTGGGTGCGAAGAAATACTCCACGCCCACGAAACCGAATACGCCCACGCTGATGACCGGCGACCCCTTGACATCTATCGTACGTTCGCTGACCTGAGCCTGGCTGTCGGTATTGAAGTTCCAGGTCCACGGGTCGGGATAGGTCGCGCTCATCTCGTTACCGTACTTGTAGTGGGTGGTCACGTTGTTGTAGGATGCGGTGAGCTGAGCCCCGTAGAAGCCTTGCAGACGGCCGTAACCGCGCCTCCACTCGTAGCCGACGTTAATGCCGAAGCCCTGGTTGCTCTTCTCCATGCGGTCGGTGACGGTAGCGCCTGCCGCCGTATTGCTCGTGGGGTTGCCATAATAATAGTCCGTCCCGAAATTGACGGTCAGGCCGGCACGGATAGCCTGGTTGTCGGCCGTGAAGAACTTCATGTTGAGGCCAGCTCCGAGGCTGCTGAACGTGGGAGCCGAATTGGAACCGTCACGGGTGAACATGTTGCCCAGATAGGTAAAGAACGGAGTCGTACTGATACCTATCGACATGTCGCCGGCCTGGGGAAGGATGGGGGCACCCTTCTTGTTGGTAAGAACCGGTTTCTCTTCGACCACGATAAGGGTCTGGGCCGATGCCGTAGCCGCTACACACAGAATGGCTGCAAGCGAGATAAAAAGTCTTTTCATAATTCAGATAATTTAATTGGTTTAACGAAACTAAATGGTTTCTCTTTCTTACGAGTTTTGCAAATATTAAACCAAATGCGTGCCACACCTCCCTTTTCGGGCCGCCGACAAAGGCAAAAACCCTTCCGCCTCACGGCTGGAAGGGTTCAATTTCATCATAATCAACCTATTGCCCGTCAAAGATTCTCAAGGCAGTAATCGACCATTTTCTGCCGGACATGGAAACGCCCGTTGGGTACCATCGAATGGTTGTCGTCCGGATATATCATCATGTCGAACTTCTTTCCGGCCCGCACCAGTTCATAGGCCATCTTGTAGCTGTTCTGCGGATGGACGTTGTCGTCCGCAGAACCGTGCATCAGCAGCAGCCGCCCCTTCAGCCGGTCGGCATAATAGACGGGCGAAGGGATGTCGTAACCGTCGGGATTCTCCTGCGGCAGACCGTTCACCCGCTCGGTATAGACCGAATCGTAGTAGCGCCACGAGGTTACCGGGGCAACCGAAATGGCCATACTGAATACGTCGGCCCCTTTCAGAATGCAGTTGAGCGACATGAAACCGCCATAGCTCCAGCCGTATATGCCTATCCGGGAGGCATCCACGTAAGGCAGCCCGGCCACGTACCGTGCAAGGGCTATCTGGTCTTCCGTTTCGAGCAGCCCCATCTGCCCGTAGGTAAGTTTCTTGAACCATTCGCCCCGACCGCCCGTACCGCGCGGGTCCATGCAGACCACAAGGTAGCCCTGCTGCACGAGGGCATCCTCCCAGTCCACGAACCAACGGTCGAGCACCTGCTGCGAGGCCGGCCCGCTGTACTGTGTGAAGAGTACGGGATAACTCCCGCCTGGGTCGAAATCCGCCGGTTTGACGATATAGCAGTTGAGTTCTATCCGACGCCCCTCGTGGGTAACGGGAAAGGTAAAGAACTCCCTGACCGGATACCCTACCGAGGCGATGTACTCCTTCAGTTCCGCATTATCCTCCAGCGTACGCAGCAGCCGGCCCCGGCTGTCGTGAAGCGTCACCGTATTGGGCGTCGAGGAGTTGGAGAAGTAGCTGATATAGTATTTGCACCCCTCGCTCGGTGCGATGGCATAGGTGCCCTCACCTTTGGTGAGCCGACGTTTTCCCTTGCCGTTCGTCCCCACCACATAGAGGTTGTTGCGCAGCGGGGAGGTCTCGTTGGAGAGGAACCACACCCGCTCGTCCGTCGCACATACGAGGCTGCGCACCTCCCATTCGCCCTCGGTCAGCGGATAGAGGAAACCCCTCTCCATGCTGTACATATAAAGGTGCGAAAAACCGGTACGGGTCTCGTTCTTCACGATGAAACGGTCACCGTCGGAGAGGAAAGTCACCGTTTCCATGCCGATGTTGTCGATGTATTTGTCCGAACGCTCCTCGTATATCATCTTCCGAGTTCCCTTCAGGTCGTCCACGAAAACTTCCAGATGGTTCTGAAGCCGGTTGATACGGTAGAAACAGAGAGCGCCGGCAGGCGTCCAGCCGAAGAAGGGGAGATACTGGTCGCGCTCCGGACCGACATCCACATGCGTCGTCCGTCCGCTCGCCAGGTCGTACACATGGAGCGAAACCGCCGAATTGGCCTCGCCCGCCATCGGATATTTGTAGGTGAAGCGCCGCGGATAGCGGGGTGCCGTCACGTCGTCTTCCGGAGTATTTCCGTCCGGGCCGTAAAGGTCGAGTGAATAGTCGCGCACACCGCTCTCGTCGAACCTCAGGAAGGCGAGTTTCTCCCCGTCGGGCGACCAGCGGAGCGCATCCTCCAAGCCCCACTCCTCCTCATACACCCAGTCGGGCATACCGTTGATAATGTGGTTGGGTACACCGTCGGTCGTGACCGCCGTCTCGCGCCCCGTAGCCAGTTCCTTTACATAGATGTTGTTGCGCAGTACGAAGGCCACCCGCTCCCCGTCGGGAGAGAAGACCGCATACCGCAGGCTGTCGCTCTCGTGCAGCGGAGCGGCCTCACCCGATTCTGTATCGTACACCACATAAGAAGAGTAGGCCGAACGGCGATACAACGGTTTTCCGTCGAGACGGAACAGCACTTTGTCCTCCGCGGGACTAAGCCGGTAATCGGCGATGCGCTGCCATGCCGCACCGATATCTTCCGGCGAAGCCAGCACCCCCTCCCGGTCGCCCGACGCATAGGAAAAGACGACCACCCGGCCGCTGTCGAGCACCGTATAATGTTCTCCGTCCGCCATCGACCTCAGTCCCGCGACGGTGCGCTGCGCGAACTTGCCGGCAGCGATATCCGCATAAGTAAACTGCGGGGAGGCGCCGTATGCCGTACATGCGACGGCGGCCAACCCCAGCAACAATCCGAGTTTCCTCATGATAACCTGTTTATTAACTTAAATTCCAATAACCCGTCGGCCGACACGGCTCTCTCCGCCCGCCGTGCGGCACCGGAACGCCCCGATACAACCGCATACTCCGCAACTCCACGCACTATACGCACGCTTTCAGGCTCATGTCGAGGCTCCGTATCTGGTGAGTCAGCGCACCCACCGAGACGTAATCCACACCGCATTCGGCATACGCCCGCATCGTCTCCTCCCGGATACCCCCCGAAGACTCCGTTTCGCAGCGACCGGCGATACGACGCACCCCTTCGCGCGTCATCTCCACCGTGAAGTTGTCGAACATGATGCGGTCGGCCCCCCCTGCGGCGAACACCTCGTCGATATCCTCCAGCGAACGCACCTCCACCTCGATAGGCAACTGCCGTCCGGTATCGGCCAGGTAGCCGCGCACGGCTCCCAGCGCATTGGCGATGCCGCCGGCAAAGTCGATGTGGTTGTCCTTGAGCAGTATCATATCGAAAAGTCCCATGCGGTGATTCTCGCCACCGCCGAGCTTGACGGCCATCTTGTCGAGCACCCGCATACCGGGCGTGGTCTTGCGCGTATCGAGCACCCGGCAGTGCGTGCCCTCCAGCAGCTTCACGTATGCGGCCGTCTGAGTCGCCACGCCGCTCATGCGCTGCATGATATTGAGCACGATACGCTCCGCCTGCAGGAGCGACAGGATGCGCCCCTCCACGTAGAAAGCGATGTCACCCCGGCGCACGCACGCACCGTCCTCTATCCGCTGGTCGAAGGCCACGCTGCCGTCGAGCCGGTCAAAGACCATCCGCGCCACTTCGATTCCGGCGATGATACCATCCTGTTTGACGAGCAACTGCATCTTCCCGCGGGCATCCGCGGGAATGGTGGCGAGCGACGTGTGGTCGCCGTCGCCGATGTCTTCCCGGATGGCAAGCTCGATGAGCTCCTCCACGAAGGGAATGTATTCCTTTTTCATACCGATTCTTTTATGCCAATATGCTGCAAAAATAATCATTACCGCCGAGCCGCACCAACCGCCGGGCAGTTTTTTCCCTTCATACCGCCCCGTTCCGTGACGGTATGCGCCGGAATACCTACCGAAAACCCCTTCCGCAGCGGAAATCTCCCGGACAAGCGAAGAAGTATAATACCATAATTAGACTTCATTATAATATTTTTCATATCTTTACAGGGTAATCCACCTGCATGAACACACCCACCATATCCCAATATGCCGAAAGCGTATGCCACCCTTACGGCCGTTTCCGCACCCTCGGAGAACCGGCCGTCGAACGCGATGCCTACGGGGAACCCCTGCTCTATGCAGGAGGCAATGCGGCGGTGTTCAAAGTATGGCTCGCAGGCAGACCCTACGCGCTGAAATGCTACACCCGACCGGGAAAACGCAACGGCATGCTCTACGCATACCTCGCCGCCCGCCGGACGCCGCTGCTCTGCGAAGTCCGGTACCTACCCGAAGAACTCTACATCTATGGCCCGGACGGAGAAGGGGCGTGGTACGATACCGTGCTGACCGAGTGGGCCGACGGGGATTCGCTTGGATACGCCGTAAGGAGAGCGCTCCATCACCGCGATACGGAGAGAATGGCCGCCCTGTCCCGTGGTTTCGACGCGATGGTTGCCGCACTGCTCTCCATGCCGTGGGCACACGGCGACCTGAAACCGGGGAACATCACGGTCGGGACTGACGGCACGATGCGGCTGCTCGACTACGACGCCATGTACATTCCCGGCATCGACGCGCCCGGAGCACCCGAAACGGGTACCCCGCAGTTCAACCACCCCTCCCGCAACGCCTCCTTCTTCTCGAAAAGCATCGACGACTATCCCGCGGCACTCATCTCGGCAGCACTGCGCACACTCGCCGCCGACCTTTCATTCGCCGACGGGGCCGACCTGACGGATTCGCTGCTTTTCACTCCGCCGGAGCTCTTCGCACGCCGGTCTGAGCGATATGCCAAAGCCCTCACGGAGGCGGCACGGCGGGGCGATGCCGTCACCTACCGTCTGCTCACCCTCCTGCTCTCACCGACACCGGCACTTCCGTCCCTCGGCGGAATCATCCGGTTCGCGACGGACGGAAACGACGCGCTCCCGGCCGGAAATACCGCACCGGAACCCTTCCTGCGCAACGGTGCATGGGGATACGAAACGGCCGGACACGAAACCGTCCCTCCGCTGTTCGACACAGCTCTCCGCTTTACCGAAGGGCTCGCCGTGGTGGAAACGGGCGGCTTCCGTCACTTCATCGACCCCACGGGACACACGGCCATCGTGGGCAGCGGATACGACCATCTGAAGCCCTTCCGCAGCGGTGTGGCGGCCGTCAGACGGGCAGGCCGGTGGAGCTGTATCGACCGCCAGGGCAATCCGGTAGAGTCACCCTCCGACAACGGCCGGACGGGTATCCCGGAAGCCGGCGGAGAAGAAAACCGGTAAAAGCCGTATCCGGCGTGGCAAGAGGAACGGGCAGCAGGAGACGGCGGAAAAAGAGCAACATGCCGGATACCGTGCGACAGGAAACGGACAGAACCCGGCCGGTCCGGCAAGGAAGACACGCGACAAACCAACAACATACGATGTACAAGGCAAAGATAACCCGAGAACACCGGACGGCATTCATCATCCTCTGCGACCGCTCCGGCTCCATGGCCGAAGAGACGCGGTTCGGCGGGCAGGTCATGCGAAAGGCCGAAGCGGTCGCCTGCATCATCAATATGCTGCTCGGCGAACTCATCCACCGCTCCCGGCGCGACGACGGAATAAGGGATTACTTCGACATCGCCGTTCTCGGATACTCCGGCAGTGGAGTGCAGCCCTTGCTCCCCGCCGGCGACCGGGAACGGTTCATCGGCATCGGCGACCTCGTCCGTCTGCCTGCGCCGGTGCAGCAGCGCCGTATGCTGCGCACGCTGCCCGGCGGAAGACGGACGGCGGTGGAAATCGGACAGCGGCAGTGGATAACCCCCGAAGCGAACGGCGACACCCCCATGTGCAGAGCACTGTCGGCAGCCGCCGTGCTGGCAGGAGCGTGGTGTGCCCTCCCCCGCAACCGCGACAGCTTTCCGCCCATCGTCCTCAACATCACCGACGGCGAAGCCTCCGATGCCACGCCGCAAACCCTGCTCGCCGAAGCCGGCAGCATCAAATCCGTCGCCACACGCGACGGGAATGTCCTTCTTTTCAACATCCACCTGGCCGGAAGCGGCACGCAGACCTCCGCACAGTGCTTCCCCTCGAACAGGGAGGAACTCCCCTGCATCCGGTATGCCGACCTGCTCTACGACATGTCGAGCGAGCTGCCCGCCTGTTACGACGACCTGATACTCGCCTCGCGCCCCGGAGCCTGCCCGCCGTTCCGGGCGGTCGGCTACAACTGTCCCGTGGAAGAGCTCTTCGCCATGCTGGCCATCGGTACGGCCAGCTCCTCCTTCGTGATATGACGCGACCGGGTCCGACCATAGCCGCCATCGCCGAAAGCCTGCTCCATCCGCAGGGAAGGTTCCGCAGGCTCTCCGGGGCAACCCCCGTCACGGACACAAACGGCATACCCCGCTTCACCGTCACGGCGGAAACGGCGGATTTCGAGGCGGAAGCCGACGGTACGCCCTGTCTGCTCAGGTTCTCCCTCGGCGAGAATACGCGCCTGCGCCGTAACGCACAGGAACATCCCTTTCCCAAAGGCGGTGAAAGGTTCTTCATCGCCCCCTACGAATACCTGTACGAAGAGATGCTCTTCTTCGACGGTACGGGAGCCCCGCAACGTACCGACCTTCTGCTCGAACGGCTCCCGTCCGGCGCCCTCCGGCTCCCCGATTTCGTCCGCACCCACCTCGACCGTAACGGAGCCTCCATCCTCCGCCGTCTGCTGGAGAGCGTGGCCGAAATGTACCGGACGTTCGATGCCGAAGGTATCGTACACGGACACCTCAAAGCGACCAACATCCTCGTCACCGCCCTCGGCCGACCCACGGCCATCCGCTGTCTCCACAGCCACAGCCGCGACGCCCGAAACGACCGTTCGGCATTGCTGCGGCTCTCCCTCGCCGTCTATGTTTCGGCCTGTATGCCGCCTCTCTTCCATATGCTGTGGACCTCCCCGACAGCAGAGGCGTGGCTGCCGGCACTTTTTACACAGGCCGAATTCGACCGGAATACGCCCCTGATACGCATCGCGGCAGCCGCCGCAGCAGACAGTACCCCTCCCCTACACGCGCTTCCGCCGGAACTGCTCCGGTCACCCGGCCCCGAAGAGACCGCCGCACTGCTCGATATGCTGGCCGCACTGCCCTTCGCCCCCATGCCGTTGTTGGAAGCGCTGCTGGAAACGGCAGCGAATACCTCCGCTCACGCCACGGCACACGATATCACCGTACCCTACACGGCAACGGAAACAGCCGGCCCGCAGACGATACTCCTCGATACCGAGACATGCGAGCACATCGGACGTCCGGCCGACACGGTCGTGCGCTACTGTAAAAACGGCCTGTGGGGATACGCCGACGCGGAACTGCGGCCACTGACAGCTCCGGTGTTCACCCGGGCGGACGAATTTTACGAAGGCCGGGCCGCTGCGGGAAATACCGGCGGGGTCGGTCTGATAGACCGCAGCGGCGGATTTGTCATGGAACCGCGCTTCGAAGCGCTCGAATGGTACGGCGAATGGAACGTGGCGGCGGCCTGCCTTGACGGCGAATGGAATCTCTACGACCGGTGCGGAAAGCGGCTGACGGCCTCCGGATACGACTGGATGGCTCCCCCGGCGGAGGGGACGCTCCTTGTCCGGCGCAGGGAGCGGTTCGGGTTCATCGACCTGACCGGCCAACCCGTCACGGAGCTGCGTTACGAGGAGGCTTTCTCCTTCAGCGACGGCCGGGCACTCGTCCGCACCGGCCATACCGCATACTTCATCGACCGGGAAGGACGACGGATAAAATAACAGCCGACGTACACGACGGCAACGAACAGGCCCGACGCAAACGGGCTTTCCGGAGACAACACACGCCCGCATTCCGCCCGGCCCACAGACAACCGCCCACGACAGGCAACCAAAAGAGATATGCCGCAATACGAAAAGAGGGCAAACACACGGAAGATACAGCCCTGCGGCCGGAGCTTTCCGGCTATGCAGCCGTCATTTCTGCCGGGCTATCAGCACCACGGCATTGGCCTCCACCCCCTCCTCGCGGCCGACGAAGCCGAGCCGTTCGGTCGTGGTCGCCTTGACCGACACACGAGAAACATCCACGCCCAGCACGCCGGCCAGCCTCCGGCGCATGGCATCGATGTGGGGACGCAGCCGGGGACGCTGCATGGCGATGGTCACATCGGCATTCACCACACCGAATCCTTCACCGGCCAGCAGTTCCATACACCGTTCCAGCAGCACCATGCTGTCTATCCCGGCATACTCCGCCGCCGTATCCGGAAAATGGAGCCCGATATCGCCCAGAGCGGCGGCACCGAGCAGGGCATCGCACAGCGCATGCACGGCCACGTCGCCGTCCGAATGGGCCACGCATCCCCTGTCGTGCTCCAGGTCGACTCCGCAAAGCCTCAGGCGCAGCCCCGGCGCGAGGGCATGCACGTCGTAACCGTGCCCCACCCGGAGGCAATCGGCAAAAGTCCTATCCATAACAGTCAGTTTGAGGATTGCAAGTTACGCATATTTTCACTATTTTTACATTTCCTTGCCGACGGCGGGAAAAGGCTAAAATCCCGAAACAACATATTAAATGATAATCAAGGCGCTGCACAGGAGCGTGCTGCTCTCCGGCCGGAACACTCCGCCGCAAGAGGCCGGCACCGCATGCCGCAGGGCCGCAAAAACGCAAAAGCTATGTCAGAAATCAGCAGGCTCGAACCGAGGGCCGTATGGGAAATCTTCGACGAAATCACTCAGGTTCCCCGACCCTCCAAAAAAGAGGAGAAAATCATCGCCTACCTGGAAGGGTTCGCCAGAAAACACAGTCTCGACTACAGGAAAGACACGGCCGGCAACATCGTGATGTACAAGAAAGCCACGCCTTCGATGGCCGGCAAACCCACCGTCGTGCTCCAGAGCCACATGGACATGGTGTGCGAGAAGAACGCCGACGTCGCCTTCGACTTCATGACCGACCCGATACAGCCCTACATCGACGGCGAATGGGTGAAGGCGCGCGGCACGACGCTCGGTGCCGACGACGGCATCGGCATGGCCACCGCCCTGGCACTCATCACGGCCGAGGGTGTAGAGCATCCCGACCTCGAAGCGTTATTTACGGTGGACGAGGAGACGGGCCTTACCGGTGCGTTCAACCTCGGCAGCGACATGCTCTCGGGCCGCTACCTCATCAACCTCGACTCGGAAGACGACGGCGAGATTTTCATCGGCTGCGCCGGCGGCGTCGATACGGTAGCGACTTTCCGCTACCGCGAAGAACCCGCCCCGGAAGGGATGACCTGGATGCAGGCCGACCTCTCCGGTCTCAAAGGCGGCCATTCGGGCGACAACATCAACGACGGACTCGGCAACTCCAACAAGCTGCTCACGCGCCTGCTGCTGGCCGGAACGGAACGTATGGGCCTGCGTCTGGCCTCGTTCGACGGGGGTAATCTGCGCAACGCCATTCCGCGCGAAGCACATGCGGTATTCGGCGTCCCGGCCGGGCAAGCGGACGAGATGCGCCGACTGACCGGACAGTTCGCCGCGACCTTCGCCGAAGAGTATAAATATACGGACGCGGGCGTCCGGCTGGAGGTCAGGGAGGCCGGCAAACCGGCGACGGTCATCGATGCCGGCACCCAGCGCTCTCTGCTGCTCGCCCTGCAGGGCGTGGCCAACGGCGTGCTCGCCATGAGCCGTTCAATGCCTGGCCTCGTGGAAACCTCCACCAACCTCGCATCGGTCAAGTTCGCCGACGGAGGGCGCATCGTCGTGACCTCCTCGCAGCGTTCCTCGGTGGAGAGCGCCAAGGCCGATGCCGCAGCCACCGTCGGAGCGGCCTTCCGGCTGGCCGGTGCCGAAGTCGAGCACGGCGAAGGTTATCCCGGCTGGAACCCCGACCCGTCGAGCCGCCTGCTCCAAATTGCGGAGGCGGCTTACGAACACCTGTTCGGCACACAGCCCAAAGTACGCGCCATCCACGCGGGGCTGGAGTGCGGACTCTTCCTCGAAAAATATCCGAAGCTCGAAATGATATCGGTCGGCCCGACGCTGCGCGGCGTACACTCGCCCGACGAACGCCTCGAAATAGCGACCGTAGACAAATTCTGGAAATTCCTTATCGAAATCCTCCGGACGCTCTGACAGCTGCGACACGTTCCTATGTCAGGGGCTCCGTAACGGAGCCCCTGTTTTTTGCATGTCGATTCGTCCCATGCCTGCCGGGACAACGTACCGGCGGACGGTTGCATTCCTCCCCTACATCCCGCATCTTTCCGACACTGACGGCCGAACAATGGAATTTACAATTATTTATAATATTGACTTTTATCATCCGAAACGCTAATTTCGCGCCTTGAACACGATTTCCGAAAACCCGACCGGCTCTCGTACAGTAACTGATTAAACCTTATGAAAAGATTGTACCTGACAAGCGCATCGGCTCTCCTGCTACTGACCGGATGCGAACAATTGCAATCGCTGCTCGACCAACAAATCAGCGTACCGGACACCTCGCAGCTCATACAAACCGTCTCTGCCGAAAGCACCGAAGGGGAAACCACCATCGACTTCATCACCCAGGATGCCTGGCAGGCTGCAATATTCCAACCGGGCGAGGAACGCATTCCCGAATGGCTCTCCGTATCGCCCGAAAGCGGGGACGAAGGCGGAACCTACTCCATGCACATCGCACTGCTTCCAAACGAAAACAACTCGGACCGCACCGCACTCATAACGATTACCTGCGGAAAGGACGAGGTCCAAGCAAGAATCACGCAAAAAGCGACGGACGACAGCGGAAACGGCACCGGGGATGAAGATGAAGACGAAGATTCGCTCATATTTGCCGACGGTACCCCGCAGGCCCTGACCCTCCCCGCAGCAGGCGGCGAAATCGACCTCGCATTCTCCGCCTCCGGCCCATGGCAGGCAGAAATAACCGACGGGGTCGAATGGATTGTCCTCTCACAGGCCGCGGGCGAAGCCGGAGAACACTCCCTCACCGTAACCGTCGCTGAAAACGCAGCCCCGGTACAACGGGCAGCCGAGATTACCTTCACATGCGGCACCTCCGCAGTAACTTTCTTAATTACACAGCAGGCAACGGAAACTATCACATTTCCGGACGGTACCCCGCAGACCCTGACCCTCCCCGCAGCAGGCGGCGAAATCGACCTCGCATTCTCCGCCTCCGGCCCATGGCAGGCAGAAATAACCGACGGGGTCGAATGGATTGTCCTCTCACAGGCCGCAGGCGAAGCCGGAGAACACTCCCTCACCGTAACCGTCGCTGAAAACGCAGCCCCGGTACAACGGGCAGCCGAGATTACCTTCACATGCGGCATCTCCGCAGTAACCTTCTCAATTACACAGCAGGCTGCGGAAATATAAATTGCTCGCCATCGAAACGACTTCCAGCTAAACGCTCCTGCACATCCACCGATATCAGCACACGATACGGCCTGGTCGTTACGGTCGGAGAGCGGAATGAACGCTGTCGTCCGACCGTAGTCATCGAATTTCCTGCTATCCGTCCCCAAAATACGCTCCGATTTTTACATCGGGCAACTACCGAACGGACCTTTTTCCCCGATTTTCCATATCTTTGCGCCCCGCAAAAAGCAACGACAATGGAAGATTACAGAAAGATGGCCGAAGCCAATCAGCGACGGGGCCGGGAGATAATCGCCGAAACGCAGCTGGTCGAAAGCTGGGAGGCAATCGGAGCACAGGCGAACCTCATCGGCAGCCTCTCCACGGGGCTGATGATGAAGAAGCTGGACATCGACATGCACGTCTACACCGATACGCTGTCGATAAAGGAGAGTTTCCGGGCGGCGGCCCGAATCGCCTCGCATCCGGGCATCGTCCGGATGGAATACACCAATCTCATCGACACCGAAGAGGAGTGCATCGAGTGGCACGCCGCCTACCGCGACCGGGACGGACGCATGTGGAAAATGGACATGATACACATCCGGCGCGGTTCGGCCTACGATGGCTTCGCCGAACGCATGGCCTCACGCATCGGCGCCGTCCTGACCGAAGAGACGCGCGACGCCATTCTGCGGCTCAAATACGAAACCCCCGACACGGAGTCCGTCATCGGAGCGGAATATTACGCGGCAGTACTCTCCGGCGGAGTGAGGGATTATGCCGGCCTCACGGCCTGGCGCGAGGCGCACCGCGGCGACAGCCTCATCGGCTGGCTGCCCTGACGGGCCG
>UMGF01003965.1_pt1 | contig 46001 bp, 58 predicted proteins | sample 1965181 | NCBI WGS metagenome assembly UMGF01 (sample SAMEA4836063, study PRJEB28245) | human gut metagenome | biome: gut microbiome; material: fecal sample | place: Denmark | collected 2008 | reverse complement strand
AGTGGCGGGACTTATGCCGGTGGCTACGGAATCTAGCAAAGGTTTAATGTCTGCTAATGACAAAAAATATGGCATACAATTTATAAATTTACCCAAAAACTCTGCAAGAAAAATAATACAAATAAATAATGCTTATTCGCAGTTTATTGTTATAGGCTTTTTAGTGACTGGTCCTTTTCCTATTAATTTTATATTTAGTGGTCGTTCGGAAGCAAATAATACTATTTATGGTTATCATTATGAAAAAATAAATATTCATAATTATTTTAATTTGTATAAGAAAGAAAATTGCTTTTACATAGAAAATAAAAGCCCTAACGATGGTTGTACTGGCTTTTTAATTTCTACCCAAACAATTGGAACAGAAAATATAAATATAGACGATAGTTTTACTCTACTGGAATAAGGACAAAAAGGGCACAATTACTATATTTGTGCCCTCATTTTATATATTAATTTCCTTAAATTCAGTTATATCTTCTATTTTAATAGTGCGAGTCTCATTTGTAATTGGAAATGTTACTACATCCATAATATTTCCGCTCAATTTTTCAGAATAATACAAATAGTATTTATATATTTTATTTTCATATTTATATAAAAAATGGAAGTTACTATTTTTTAAGCCATACGTATTGAATTTTACTTTAATATTATTGCCATTAATATCACCGGAATTTATATATATAGATAGCTGTGTAGTACTCTCCTCTAAAGGGTCTGATATTAAAAAATGAAAAAAAAATCTTTTAAAAGATTCGCTTATACTTCCGAGAAATATGGTATTAAGTGTATTACCAATTTTAAAATCATGAAAGAAAAATTTATAATTATCTATGGAAGCAAATCCATTATTATTTAATGAAACGTTGGGCATAAGTCCCGCCACAACTTGTGCGAGGTCGGTCAATTTGATAGGATTTACGTTACCACTTGCGTCAACAACAGGTATCATCTGATCGCCTGTCGCGGTTGTTATTTTTTGCAAGTCACTTAGTTTTTTTATCTGTTTTGTTGCCATAATATTATGTATTAAAATTATTATTCTTCTGTTACTAGTCCTGTCATAACATACCATGCACCAGCCATTGCTTTTATTCTTATGACTTCATTCGGAGAAGGTTTTACGCGCGTATCTGATGCAACTATTGAAAGCTTTACAGGGATAATATTGCCATCGATAAGTTTTGCTACAGTGTTGTAATAAATCTTTTGAGAATTAACAGCAGCTATGTATAATGTGCCAAGTCCATTATTTGTTAGGGCTATTTGATAAAAGTTAAGCTCCAGTCCCTCATAAGCAACGGCATCAGGCAAGTAGACGAACTTGGTATGCGAAAAGACTATATTTGCAAAGTATGTATTCGCCGGAGCATTAACCGGGTCAATGTTGTAAGTAGATGATCCCGGATTCTGTTCTGACAGCATAAGCACGGAACTATACATAAGGTTTGCCTTAATTATGCCAGATACATTAACATTTTCAAATGTCCCAGTCTTGCAAGTAACGTTACCGTCTTTGGCGAAGAATACCAATTCTCCGTCGGAATTTTTCATCTCTATTGCTTCTGCGCCGAGATTCTTTATACAAGTGTATCGCGCCAAAATTACCATAGCTGCCACCATCGCGACTTTATCGCTAAGAGTCCACAGACCCTGGACATTATCAACAGCACTTGTCGGAGGGTTATGAAAGCTCTTCGTATGAGATTTAGTACAAAGGAAGCAATTATCCTTATAAAGTACAGTGTCAACATAAGGTTCGCCATCCGCTCCGCAATAAAATTGATAACCGACATCTATATCTGTCCAATTTTGCGGACCACGCAACAATGCGCCACGTTCGCCCTTGTCTCCATTTAATCCGTCAACAATGGTAGTAATATGTATTGTTTTAGAATATATTAGGCCTTTGTACGAGACATTGAGAGTGATGACGCCGTTGACTTCGGTCTGCGAAGCAATATTTACGTCAAGACCGTGTGTATAGTCATCAACGTAACCTCCGGCTATCTGTATGCTGTCCGGCGCATTAGCGTATGTCACCTCATAATCTGAGGCCAGAATCTTATTTGCGCCGTCCAAGAGATTTATGTCTATCTGGTAATTTGCCAAATAGGGACTCTTATGGTGCACAATATTGTCCTGTGACAACATAACGGATATAGCGTTCTGTCCGCTACGGATGAACCTTACTGATGTGGTATGTACTGTTGACATGTTAATTTTCTGATGTTATTATGACAGAGACATCGCCTCCGGCCTGTATGCAGTGGGCGCGAGTAATCGTATAGCTGGCTACTGCTGTATCTTTGTCATCTCCGTTAAGATAGACACCAGCTGCGTCACGTAGGACGAAGAAAAATTTCGTATCAAGTGCTTTAACCGATGTACCTCTCTTAACGACTACAGGTGTATATGTAACTTGTCCGTTGCCATTTTCATCTTCAGTGATAGACTCATCTTCTGGCGACGGGTGCGGGTCTATGTCAAATGGGTCTGATGCGTCCATCACTCCCTGTATGTCGCTGCCTATTACATTACCACTCTGTGCAACCGTTACTCTGTATTCGCCGTATGTATCGATGTCTGCTGCAGCAACCGTCAGTGTCTGATTTGTCTTGCCTACAAGCGTCTGCCAACCAGTAGATTCCATCTTTTCCCACGTATATGTAAGGTTTGCTGCAAGTTCGTTTCCGCTCTGATAAGCTAAAGCTTTGAGTACACAACTTCCGCCTTTATCCCTTATAACAAAGTTATTGCTGTCGCCGGCTGCAATAGTAACTCTATAGCTGTCGCCAGTAGACTGTTGTATCGGGATGTTGTAACTAGCTTGTATCTGATCGCTGGAATTGCCATATGTAATTGTTGCGACCATTTTTATCACAGCAGGAGCATATCCGGCTATCTCAGCAATATTTTTAATGAGCTGCAATCCATAATAAGGATTATCGCCAGACGGTGAGACCTTTTTAAACATACCGGCAAAAATGCCAGTTGATGCATCACCACTAAACTCAATCAAATTATCATTAAAGTAGAAATTGATTGATGTAGGCGTAGCCACGCCCTCGGCAACACGGCTGCTAAGGCAGACGAAGTACAGGATTGGCTGTTTAACACTAAAGTCAGGACTAACGCTAAGAACTTCCTCTCCTGACATTTTGTACTCCTGGTAAAGGTCGCCTGAAGGGCTGTTGATATAGGCAGTATATGTACCTGCCTTGCTGATGAACTTAATCGTTCTGGTTGTACTCGCGCTGCTCATAACTAAATTTCTTCATTAATTGTTTGTTCTTCATCATTTGTTTCACTACCATCAACCTTGCCACTGTCTTCATTCGAAGCTTCCTTATTGGTCTCTTCGTTCTCATCATCTGGCGATGCCTCACTACTATCAGTTTCAGTTGATTCTGAAGTGTCATCTGTCATTTCGCCAGAGTGTTCGTCATCAGGATATGATGGTTCGTATGAAGGCGTCGAAGTCTCCACAATAAAGCGCTCATCAGTAGCCTGTGGCAAAGGGCGCGTAATAGTGCCGTCTTGCTCCTGCCTTGCCTCGTATGGCAGCAAAGCAATTGCACCTATTTGCGTAAGTATCTGGCTTAGTTGAGTGAGTGGGCCAAATGACAGCATGTCACTTTGCCACAACAGATAATTGCCGTCTTTTACTTTATTTCTTATTCTATTAAGATTTAGATATGCAACAACCTTAGGATTCGCTTTTATGTATCTTGCCATATTGTAATTATTTAATTAATATCAATTCATCGTTCGCAGTAACGAAAAGAGAGCCGTCGGTATCAGCCCATGCACCTGCAGGACCACGGTCTACTACATCAAGACCTACCATACCGCCAAGAGTGTCATTCATCATGTCTGTTTTTATTACGGGCATAATACCCTCTGCTACCTGCTTGTATGTCAAAGAACCGGCAGATTTATTTTCAGCGGTATACCACAAGACCATAAGTTCTTTCTCCACGTTATCAAGCAAGCCGTTCGTGTCCCAAATTTGAGCTTCGGGATTTATCTCAGGTGTCCCGGATGGTATGTTGGCCGGCACGCCCATGATGTTAAATTCGAATTTTGGAATGCGTCGGACAAAAGCGAAAAGTTTACAAGGTGATGCATCTGTCAGTTCGATACTGTCAGGATCGCCAGACTTAGAATACTTCGCCCGGCATCGCATATATAATGCTTCCCCCATAAGGCTTCGGTCAACGGTGCAGCTTGTGCCGTCATCAGACAGAGTAATGTCATAGTCAAGTTCATCTTGGCCGACCTCAGTCCACACGGCATCTTCTGTTCTGTATACTTCCCAAACGAATTTTCTTTTGCTCGTGTCGCACTCTTTAGCTCCTATCCGCAAACTTGCCGTTACGGTTTGTATATCCACGTCTTTAAGAGGATTGTATATAGTAACATCTGCAGCGTTGACATCAAGTACAGGCACGCATTCGGTAGAGTTTTTACACTGGATTAGATAGGACATATTGATTACAAAAATCTGTCCTGTCCTGCTGTCTACATATTCCCCGTAAAATCGCATTGTTATAGGGTTATTGACAGTAGCATTTTTCTTAATTTTTATTTGCCCCTTAGTGTCGCCATCTTGTATTATCTCGTAATCAGTGCTTTCTGTGCCTATTGGACTTGTGCTGCTGCCCTCATACCATTTCACATTGGCAAGTTCAGCATTGACGTTGCCGCTTTCCAGCACTTCATCCTTGTCACGAATGCTGACAGACGGCTGTAGAACGAGCGGAGTTATAGTATAGTCTGGAGTGTATGTATCTTCGTCCGCATTGTAATCTTGCTTGCCGGGTACACTGCCAAAGACCGAGATTCCGTAAGTAAGCTGAAGTGGGCGATAGTTGAAATCAAATCTTCTTGTCTTCATATCTATTTATATTGAAACGTTATACTGTCAGTAGCAATTTCATTTGCCATGCCATCCCTAAGGGTGACAGTAGCAGTAAACTTAAGTACGGCAGGTATATAGCCGTCAAAGTCGCAGTCATCCCTGTTAAGAGTAATAGATTTGCCTGAGTTTGCCCGTCGAATAGCCCAGGCATTGTCAGATGCAACGCGTGGGTTGCCATCTGCGTCCTCGCTATATCTTGTCCACATCACATCATCATCAAGTATGTCTGATGTGATATCCTGGTTATACAATTTGGCAATGATAGTCAATGAGGTGTTGAAGTTCTCCGGGTCGAACAAAGATTCAGGCTCAAAGAAATCGACCGAAAACGACGGATTGCCCTCTACCATAGCCCAATCTGTCGTATTCCATGCCGGCCGAACTTTCGTTCCGCTGACCTGACATCGGTATCTACATCCCATATACCATACATCAGATATTTCATAAATACCCGTTGTAGGATTAATAGACTCATGGTAATAATCTGCGTCAGCTAGCCATATGCCACGGTCTACAATCTCACTTATTGGCTTGCCCTGGTAGTCAATACGGATGACATCCGTTGTGATAAGGCCGGGAACGTACATATAATCACGTCCTTCTCTTATAGGCAAATTTAAGGTATTGAGAAACTCCGGGACTGTTCCAAGAACTGCGCCGTAGTTTGTCTTGTCTATAATTGGCTTTGTAACACCAACAAGTTTGACAATCCTGCCTTCAGTACTTGAGAGATAAAGGCAGCTCTGACGCAAAGTATCAGTCTGATTACCCCAGCGTGCCACCTTCATCATACTGCAGGGAGGGAAATTTTTACCTGCAGGCACTTCGTCATCAGGGTAAAGTGTAACCTCAATACTGTTGTTCGCTGTATTAACGCTATTAACACGCATCCATGAGGTATAATAATCACCACTGCCTGAACTAAGAGTATTAATTATTCCTCGCAGTACATTATTTTGTACTTGAGCAGTAAAATATCCTTCCCATTTTCGTCTGAGATTTAACCTATATGTACCATATCCCAAATCTTCTACCGTTTCGATGGTATCCGACTCCGTGAGTATCTGGTCGCCCTCGAGAGCCTGTTGTCGATTGACAATCAAGTCCATCACTTCGACAAAAGAGCGTACTTTAAGGCTCTCCACTTCGGCATTACCATCTTTGTCAATGGCAGCTCCTGTTCCATTGACAATAGAGCTGGTAAAGCTGCCGAAATATGCACCGTCAAGAAAGGTTATCACCTTCTGTGCAATGTCCTCTATATCCTTACGGAGATATTTTCCTGTATCAATGTTGCAATATGAGAGTAAGGAGAGGAGGGCATTACCTATCCTCTCCGCTGTATTCGCGTTTTTCCGGCGTTCGTCTCGGATCTGCGTGAATTGTTGTCTCAACTGGTCTCTTATATCGTCCATGATGATGCGAAAATACTTCAGTACCTTAGAATATAAAAATACATTTAGAATCTATTTGAACGTATGCGAGTTTTAGAATTGACCGAACCGAATAGACCTTGCAAGAAAGAAGATACCAGTCCTTGATAGGCTTCGCCATACATCAATGCCTGTTTCTCATTTAATCGTTGCAGCTGGTAATAGTACTTACGCATAAACCAATCCTCTTTCTTCCTCTTACCTCTTACAAGTGCAGCCTGTTTGCCGGCATTCTTGCCTCGTTTGACAGTTATATGCTCAAATTTCGGTGCAAGCATGGCATCTTCTGACAGGCCGGCGCCTACCTGCTTATAGCCGTAGCCATTGACTTCTCGGTATTTGTCATTCATGAAGAGCAAGTCTCCACCATTGCCATGTTTAAAGCCTTTGCCGACTCCGGCGGAAACATATAATCCATACATCAAAAACTTATGTTCAATAGTATCTGTGCCGTTCATAGCATATTCGACACTCTGTTTCAGACTGCCTGTATCGCTTACCGAAAGCTTGTCTATCTGCTCCTGCAGGATATCCACAAGAAATCTCGCCCATCCTCGGTTATATGCGTCGATGTCCGCCTGTGTCCTGGTGCCTTCGTATAATCTCGTTGCCATAATAGGGAAATTTTCTTAAAATTACCTCAAATTTCCTTAGTCTTCCTGCCATTCGTCAGCGTTGAATGTAAGGTCTACCGGTTCGTCGTTATTCACCATGAAATATAGACCAGTAACGCCATTCATCGAATATCGAGGAAGCTCCTTAGAGTATATGGAACTTATATCCAGGTACTCAAGGCTGTCGCCATATTCCATTGTATTCTTGTCGTGTATCAAACGGCTGTGCATCTGGCGGAATATACACCGACAAAGATTCAGTTTTTCCTCACGGTCTTTCATGTCATCGAAGGTATAAGAGGCGAGTATAAAAACTGTGTAAACGTTTTTGTCGAAAAAAGTTACACCCTTGCTATAAGTGTTTTGCGAAGTTGTGTCATCAATCATGATGAAGTTGGCGTACTTCCTAAATTCCTGCATGACATCGTTAATGCCTTCAGGGCCACTGCAGAAGCAAGCTTTGAAATTATTAGCCTGGGCGAGTTTATTCGTCTCGGCCAATTTTTTAAAATAATCGTATGCGTTGAATGTGTTATTCGTCTCCATTATTTCTTCATTTTCTTGCGTAAATCTTCTGACTCCTTTGCTTTTGCATCGAGTTCTGTCAGCGCGCGCCAGCAGTCGGTATCAAATATCAGTTGTTCCTTGGTGACGTCACCATCAGTGAGGGCGCGTATTTGCACGTTCACAGATTCCATGAAGTCAAAGCCGCCACCATCTGGATCTGTGAGGTCAACCTTTTTGAAGAAGTGCGGAAAAGCTTTGGCGAGTACATCCTTAATGTACGAGTACCACAGAAATGTGCCTAGCATCTGCGCTTTATCGAGCTTTATTTTGGCCGGTTTTGAACCGTCTTTTTTTCGGTAAAGTTCCCGTGCAAGAGAGACCAAGAAGCGGTCGTCTTTGTTAAGACAATAAGCCTGGTAGTATTTCTCAGCCGAAAGATAGTCGGCGAATCTTACGCCATGCAGATTAACATCGACCGCATGCAGGCGGCGGACGTCATCCAACCTGACGCCCATGCCCACATACGTGTCGATGAAGTCAAACTGCTTTATAAGGTATTCTATCTGCCATGCCTGTATGGTGATGCTCTTTTTCTTTAGTCCAAATTTGCCTGTGCGCACATAGCATATCCACCCGAAACTGTCCTTTTTAGCCACATGCAGTCCACAAAAACGGACAAACATGTAGGTTTTGACGACAGTCAGGTCGGCAAACGTCGCCATCAGCGTAAAGACATAATGCAGCTGCTCTTGAGTAAGCTCGCGCCATGATTTAGGTGCGTACAAGTCAACTGACTTATCCGTTGAAAAAGAAGGCTGTCGAGTCCTTAGTGTTGTGAAAAACTTCATGATGATTTACTTTGTAAGCTTCTGAATTAAGATATTCGTCGTACAAGTCTATGTTTTTAGACGATTCCAGTATGGACAGCAGTTTCCTAAGAGGGAATGCTACAGCCTCTCGCTGGCCTGTGAAAAGCCAAACGTGGAAGAAGTTCCTGATGGCTAGCAGAGCATCGGCATGCTTACCCATCTCGTCGACGTTATTTGTCCTGTAATAAGCCATAAGAACATCCATCTGTTTGTCGGATATCTTACGGCGCAGAAACATATCTGCGTCCATTATTGGCTGCTGCAATTTGAGCCATTCTTCAGCTGTAAGACCATTTACACGGCGCATGATGAAGAACTCATATTCGTCGAACAAGGTAGGTATGTTTCTCTTTGCTTGTATAGTTTCGCCCCATTCCTTGCTCCTTAGGGAGTTGAGAACGTGTGCTTTGTCGACAAGCAGCTTTACCTTGAGCTGCTGCTCGAGCGCGTCCACTCGCTGCTTGCTTGCCGGCGAAACGTTGTCGTTAGACACTACGCCGAAGCCGGTAGGAGTAAGCACAAGGTCGAGCTGACGAAAAACGGACAAAAAGGCCGAAACAGACGCAAGAGCAACGAATTTCTTGTGCAGTATGCTCTCCTCCCCTGCGCTCTCAACAGTTTTGATTCCTTCAGGGCCCAAAAGGTTATTGCTGAGAAAAGCTATTTGTCCTTCAATTTCCGGCAGCACCATTTCATAAACGTTATCCTGGGCAGAAGTGCCGACCGGCAGCGACCGCTCAAATTCATCCTTCGTTACCGTTGTTATCATCATTTTCTCCTTTCTTTTTATTATTGTCAACAGATACAGGCTTCGAGTCCTTGTTTTCATCAAGGGTAGTAAGCTGTATCATTGGCACATCTATCGTGGCAATCTTATTCCATCCGTTGTAATGCAAGATTACATGGTAAGGTTTGCACATTATGTCGTGCATAGGCTTTTCCAGCGCCTGCTTGAGCGTAAACAGCTCGCGCTTGTCGGAGCCTGAGTTATTCATCTGACTCTTACCCGGCGTTGCTCCGACAAGGTTTGGATGTACACCCAAGGCGAAACATAGCGCGTTAGAGGCCTCGCTCATGTCGTCGCTCCAGTTGCCGCCCTCTTTCTTCGATGCGTCGTTGAGCTGGTATATCCTGACCATGCGGTTCTCCTTGCCGTTAGGGTCTACATAGTATCCTGAAACCATGGCCTTACCGGCATTTTCCACGCCTGTTATAAAGTCCATAATATCCTTTTTCTCCTTCTCTATACGCTCTGCTCTTTCTTTATCGCCAACGATATGCTCATTGTCGCAGACATTTTGCCAATATTCGTTGTGGACTTCGATTTGAGTTCGTGGCGCCGAGGTGTTCTTTATCATAAATCGCTTGCCAATACCTATAAGGCGGTATATGTCAAACCAGGAATCGCGAAATATACTCATGTAGTAAGGCACAGGGTAGTACTGGCTGCCGGGTGTAGGCATCTTGCTGAGTATGGCAAACTTCCTTTCTGTAGTAGCAGGGCGTTTCTTGCCTGTATCCGGGTCAGGACTAAGCCCCATGCGCACCTTCAGATCGCCCAATGGGTCCCAATAGTCGAGCAGCGGTATAACTTCGATGTTTTTCTCGTCAAGATTTCCGATACGAAAATCTCCGAAAAAAACATGCTCTATCTTGCCCGACTTTGTCGATGGAGCATATTCAAACCGGCAATAACAGGCATCCTTATTCCTTACGTTGACTATCTTGTCGCCCCTGCGGTTAAGGATAATGACGGTAACAGAAAAGAAAAAATACTTCATGTCAGTTGCCTGTTCCATAAAGCACTCGTGCAGCGAGTTTGACAGGCAGAAGTTTAATATTTCGTCGTTGTCAACATCCTTCTTAGTGTCTCGGTCAACGAATCTTACACCCTGCCCATAACAGGCAAGTATGTTAAACTGCTGGCACTGAGATGTAACCATGTTGCTGCTGATAAAGTCGCGTATCGTAAAAGGAAGCATGTTGTCAACGCCGAACGGTACATACTTATACGGTTTGCCTTTTATGGTTATTGGAATAGGGTTGATAATTTTATCCTCGTCGAAAACAGTCGCTGTGTCTTTTCCATATTCTGAAGATATAGAGTCCAAAAATCCCTTACCGCCTACGCCTGAAGGCACCATCTTATACCTTGTAACGTTGCCGTTTCTGCCGACTTCGAGTAATTTGTTTTCGTTTTCCATCATAAATAAATTGTGTATCCGTTAACTTCAAGTATGTATATCTCTGGGATAAGTCTTATCTGGTTATTAACAGGGTTGCGCAACCGAACATAACCGCCACGCCAATGTTGGTGATGAACATACCATCCCTGATACTCGTTTATGTTGCCTTCGGACGTCCAAGCTTTGACGTTAAGCGTCTGGCGCCGCTCCTCTGCCAATGAGATGTAATGCTGCATTTCTGTAAAATGCATTACTTTGCGCTGCTTTTCCATATCAGTTAAATGTAAAGTCAAAGGTGTTGTCAAATATTCGTCCGCCACGGCGAAGGTCAACAACGTTGTGGTTACGCTGGGCGTAAGTGTATGTGAAAGTAAATCGAGGTAGCGAGTCAATGTCATTAGTATATTCTGACTTTGATTCTGTAATGACTACTTCCTTGCCCACTACAGGCTCTGAGTCGTAAAAGTTAACAATACGCACATTTTTCGAGCGGAACAAATCGTCAAGCCAGTTTGCCATCGGGAAAGTCAACACGCCGGTATCAGCCTTAAACTCTCGGTTCTCCTCTATCTTGTAATTTTTCTTAATTTTGTTGATATACGCCGTTTCACGGTTAAATTCAGGTGCAACGGTGTGCGTACCTGTGCAATATACGAGTTCATCGCAGCCGAATGAGTTAGCGAAAAGTAATATTGGCGCACAATCCGGGTTGTTAAAGTCGATAACAAAGCGCTGCGCTCTGGCTCCAGCTTCTATGGTATATGCTGTAAGTGTCTTGCCGTCGGTCATAAAATTTTTAGGAGATGCGTCAACAGTCTTAAAGTTGCCATGAGAGCTTACTATCTCGACCGAAAAGCTCATAGTGGTGCCGTCGCTGTATTCGGCGGTGGCCGTTGGCGTGTCTCCGCCGATATAATGCAGATACTCAAGACGCCCCATAGCAGTAACTCTGTCGCCGTCGTAAAGGCTCAGATAATGCTCCTCGAGGAAGCTCTCTGCGTTACTTATGTTGAAATCGGCGGCACAGTATACAACATCAGCATTAAGTGTAGCTGTATTAGTAGCTGTGTTGTCGGTAAACTCCTCTGTAATGGTGATGGCGAGGCTTGCAGTAAGTCGCCTCTCAACATAAGGCTGTACAAGTTCCGACAAGTCGGAAAAGGATATATTGCTCGCATAAGGGAAGAGATAATCATCAAACAGCACATCATCATCTGCCTTAATTTCTACTCGTGCCCGATATCCGTTAATGGTGAAAGATATATCGGGTAGTGTGGCAGATAGATATGTGCCGGAAAAACTGCTCAAGATAGTAATCATAATTCCTTTTTTGAGCAAAATTATAATCCAAATAGAAGATATAAAAATACGTGGGCGCAACCCTATGAAGAGCCCGCCCACGTGAAAGAGTATAATGTTAAAAAAATGTATTAGTCTATTTGTCCGGCCATATCAATATCACGCCAAATTGCCCACTTGATTGTGCCGTCGTCATAGGTAGCCATCGTATAACCTTTCAGCAGAAGATACTTCGAAACAATGTGTGGTGACACAGTCATCATGGGTATCAATTCATCCGTGATATCTTGTGTTGTTTTGTACTCAGGTGCAAGATGTCTGCCTGTAGCCTCTGATGCGCCCGGTACGTTAGAGCGTGTGGCGAAATATGCGTCTAATATTGTTATCTGGTCACGCTCGTCATCAGAAAGATCAGCAAGCCATTTTTCATATCTATTATTTTCCATTTTTCTGCGAATTAAGACATTTGTTCATTGTAAGTTTTAACTCTCTAAGGCAGTATATCATTTCAAGCCTCTGATAAGCCTTCTCTTTTACGTCGCCAGCGCTGTCGTCAACAGAATGTTCAATAACAAAGTCTATAACATCATCGCATAGCGAAATGACACTCTCAAGGTAAGAAGGTTGCAGAAGCTCACGTTCTGCCTGTATAGTGTCATAGCCTTTCATAAGCTACGCCCTTCCTCGCAATAGTCATGCTCAACCAATTCTCCTGTAAGCATAAAAGCCCTGAGAATATCATTACCATTAAGAGGTACGAGGGTAATGACAAATGAATTGCCGTTGTCATGCCTTGATATGAGCATAGGCTTTAGTCTTCTATTTTTCTTTAAGTGCTTATCCATAGCGTTGTTGATAAAGTCTTTTATGTCCTTATCGACGTTCTCTTGATTAACTAATGACCTGTGGAACTTGTTAAGCACCTCTTGTCCTACGGCGCGCCCCAATAATGTTGTATTATAATAAGTCTGCACAGTAATATAATACTTATTCATTGCTCACCCCCTTTCTTTGTATAATCATGTTCAACAAGCCTTGCCGTAAGTACAAATGCTGAATCGGTGTCGTTATCATTAAGAACACAATCAATAAAAAACGAATTTTTGCTTCGAAAGGCAAGAATCTTCATCGGCTTTATCTTATGTTTTTTTTCTAACTTTTTGTTTATCTCGCTTTCCACAAATTCCTTTATCTCGTCTTCTGCATTAGGACCTTCGACCAAAGCCATGTTGTATTTTTCATGGACTGCATGGGCAACGGTCTTACCTAAAGTAGACGTATTATAAAGTTGAACGTACACAAAATACTTGCTCATTGCTCACCCCCTTTCTTCTCGTCAGCGTTAAGCCGGTAGACCACCCATGCTGAGCATGCCGCAGAGACAGCGGCGACAACTGGCTGCTGCATGGCTACAAGGGCTGTGACACATACAAGTAAAGTAAAAAGATTAACACGTACTGCCGTCTTCCACGTAACAGCGAAGCCGGCGAGGCGAGAGTAGAACTCGCTCCTTGAGTTATACCATTTGGATAAAGATTGTGCCTTTCCGGCCAACCATTCACTTATGGTTGCCGGGCGCTGGGCGCTGCGCTGAATTGTGTTTGTCTGCATAGTGCGTAATTGTTAAGCATACCCGGAACCGCCGGGCTCGGAGATACAGAAAAGCGGCTGCACATCCCGCTGCTTAACAATCACGACTTCTCCGCACGGAGCAGTAATAATTACGGAACGGCAACCGCCAATACGATATAGTGAGGACTCTTTAAGTCCTTCGTTCGATTAAAAAGCTGAGCAATAACCGATGCTCTATGCGGCATGATAAATCATGATTGTTAAGCGATGGCAAAGATATGAATTATCTTTGAATCGGCAAAGAAAAACAAGAAGTTTATCAGAATTTATTTATCAAGATTTATCATTCGGTTATTAACTTTATCAAGAAACCTACCATTGATTATAGATGCATAATAATCTTCCTTCGGGGCATTAAGTGAATTGTATAATTGTATCATTGTTATACCTTTCTTTTTCATATCTGCGTAAATAGCTTTTATTTCTGAGTCATCAGTAAATAAAATTTCCGAATAGAGCCTAAAAACTTCACCACCTTCAATACCTTCCAAAACTGTAAAATCTTGGCCGGCTAAAGTTATTTTTTTATAACGAGCATCTTTAACGCCTTCGTATAATTCAGGATGTTCTTCTTTTGACGGTTCAGTATTAATTTCTTCATAATCCGTATTATCATTCTTTGAATCATATACAACATCTACTCTACCTGTTGCTTCATCCAATAAGCTAATTTTGTGCAATATCCAATTTTCTTCAGAGGTCCAATCTCCATCGCCTCTATAGGATAACCTTACGCTCACTTTTCTGGGAACAACCATACCAAATCCATTTTTCGTCTTAATTAAGAAAGTTACATGGTATGAGTCTTTACCTGTTTTCTCCACTCCAGAATTGTCAAATTCAGCATCATCAGGTGTAAGGAGTTGTTCACGGACAAAGTCCTCTGCAATTATCTTTGCCCGGCTTTCCGACGAGCCAGAATCATCGCAAGAAGAGAAAATAAATAAAAAAACAGGTGCGATTAACAGGAAAAAAAACTTTTGCATAAAATATAAATTTAAACGTTAATAAAAGAGGTCATTTTAGCATGCAAAACGAGGCCTTTTAGCGGATAAAAAGATATATTTTAGACGCTAAAAGACGCCATTTTATGCAAGGTCATAAGTCATTCATCAATACCGGCATCAAACATATCATCACCTGTCTTTGTTCTGACAGGATCATTGCTTTTAAACTTGATTCCCTCAGTAATTTCTGCGTCACTCTTGACATACTTTATCATGATGTAATGCAGCACGTTACTTGTTCCCTTTGTAAGGTAAATAGTCTTATCAAGTTTCCATCCGCGCTTAGCCATGTAATTAACGGCTCCCATTGTAGACGTGAACTTCAATTTCTTACCCTTATCGTCAAGTAAGGTGCAAGAGCTGCCTGTCCATGTTCTACCACCGCCGAAATCCATTTCGGCATTAACTTTGCCAAAGCCCCAAAAGTTAGAGCAGACAATAGTACAATAAACAGGATAGCGCCCATCAGCGTCAGTGACTAGCGCCTGGGCATTAATGTTAAGGTAAACAAGTACCAAAAAGCAAGTAATTAATAGTTTTTTCATGTTATAAAATGTTTAGCTATGCAAAAGTAAAAAAATAAGATGAATATAAAAAATAAAAAGGGGAATGGTGTGAAACATTCCCCTTTTTAGTGTCAAAATAAATATATAATTCTAAAGTGTATCAGCCGTTTTTCTTAAACGGTCTGCAATATCATAGAGAGCACCTTTCAGCTTTTCGCGGTCTACATCGTTGAAGTCGTCAGGTTTTCCGTTGTTCATACCGCTGAACTTATGGTATAGCCAGCTACGTGATTTACCAAAGTAGTTCTTAGCCAAATAAGCCCAGTTGATATCCTCATATACATCAGATAATGCCTTTCTGACATTTCCTGTAGCTACCATTACATCTGCTTCCATTATCTCCATATTTTTATCTTTTTAATGCCCTCCCCCTTAAAGGGAGGGCGGTTTGTCATTCATTGTCCATCAGCTCATAAACCAAGTCCATAATGTAGATTTCCAAGTTTCTCTGTCCGTTCGGATAAGCTCTCCTGTAATTCCTTATGGCTTGGATAAGCTCTTCTTCTTTGTCTGTAAGTTCCATATAAATATATTTTTATTTTGACAATGCAAAGATAATCATCTTTTGCGTATTATGCAAATTTTAAATGTTAAATAATCATCTTTTGCGTATTATTTTTTATTTATATTATGTTTATAATTTGCTAAAAGTTCATTTATTAGCCGACTACGGTTTTCTGTTGAGCGAATTATGTCCACATTTTCAGCATCTATTGAAAAAGAAAACACTGTACGTTTGTTATCGCTCGGTTTTCTTCCGGCTCCCTCTCTGTACCCTCCTCGTCTACTACTTGTCATAACCAATTTAATTTAGTTAAAGATAATAATGATTTTTGTAATAACGAAATCAAACGCACTGGAAATATATAAAATAAACAATATTTAACACTATAGATGTCAACTATAGAAGCATTTTTTAATGAATAAATGCTTAAAGCGGAGGCAATACGCTTGTGAAATATTGTTTTTTATATGTTTTTCCACTATCAAAAACCGCAACAGGCTGACTCCCAGAAAGTTAGCCTGTTGCGGTCGGCGAAAGCCGAAAAATTCTGCTAAAGCAGCCCCCACCGCCCTACGGAAATCAAGCAATTGCCTAATAAAATTATAGCGGAATATGTAGCGAGGCATCACAAACATAACACGAACCTAAAGGCGCATCCGCGGTTTAGCTTGACATATCGATGATGGCAGGCTAAACATTAATGCGCGTTCAAATTTATTTGAATGGGCATTATCAAAACAAGGATAAAAACAACAGCATTGGCAATTACCAATACTGTTGCTTGGAGTGGAATTTATCAAGCCGAGATACGTTCCAATATATATTTACTTGCCTTTTCCACATCACTCATGAGCGAGATAATAAATAGCGGATTTTCCCGAATTGAGGTAATCCACGAATCAAGATATGCTGCGTTGTTATCAAGAATCTTCTTGTCAAAGCCGAGAATCTGGCCGCATCTGGCAGCTCCCAGCTCAGCGACGAGTTCCTCTATTGCATATTGTTTGTCGCCAAATTTACTGCCAGTCTGACGATTAAGTCTGTCCTTGGGCGCTGTAGAGTGGACAAGTTCATGTATAAGTGTAGCGTAGTATTCTTGTCCGTCCATATAGATTTCCTCTGCGGTAGCTCCAGTCTTGAACTGCGATTTCTTGGGTACTACAACAAAATCCTTAGCTGGGTTATAATATGCATGGTTAGACCTTTGTTGATACTTTATAGGGCACACCCATGACTGATTAATAAGTAATTTATCTATGTCGGCGTTCTCATACATACCGGCTGCGTCAGGGCTTTCTTTACCGGCAAACAAAGACTGCAATTTCTCTATCTTCTCAGGATGCTTCTCGGGTATGGTGGTCTGATCAACGTTGAATACCGAATAACATTTGAGGAAGGGACGACGTTTGCAATGCAGCTGCTCACATCCCTGGAGTCTGTTGTATTCTTCCGAGGTCAGCCTTTTACCTGCGGCGTCAATATAGTAGAAATCCCAGAAGATGATTGGTAAAGATTGAGCGCCCTTATTAACCCTGGCGCCTAACTTATTAGCTTGCTTCAGCGTGCAAAAGATTGGATACCTGTATTCTTTATCCACGCAGCCCCATGTCAACATCAGTGCATTTGCTCCTCTGTAGCTTACTCCTTCCAGGTTTACTGGACCGGCGCCGTAATTGCAACCGATCCAACCTTTTTCCCATTTACTCAATCTCATCGCCTCCATGCGTGCTATCATCATTTCTGCGAATTTGTCAATAACCTCTGTAGTGTGCTGTGATAGTTTCATGATTGTATATTTTTAAAGTTAAACATTTATTAATCCATTACGAATACGCTGATATAGCTGATGTTTATCATTGAGTCATTCGCCAGACTTTCTGCGGTTGCTGTGGCTTCGGCGCATGAGTCTGCCATAATCTCATAAGTAAGTACTTCGCCGTCTTCTCCGTTAACCTCGACTTGGTAAATGTTTTGTGAAAACATATAACTCTTTCTGTTTCTTTTTGATGTGCCGTTATTGGCAATTGCGATGTGCTGCTGAACTGAACTTGTCATAATTGTAATTTTTTATGGTTAAACATTTAATTTTTACGTGCACAGGAAACGGGCAAGAAACAGGTATGCAAATGCAAGGGATGTCAAATAAATTTTAACCGTAGGGTAAAAAATATGGATTAGAAAAGCCTTTCCCATATTTTTTAAAAATTTGTGCCGACAAGCAGTGCGTGCCCTTGCAGAATACCGCTTGCCGTACCTTTGCAAAGGAAAAATAAGTGTTTGACATAAAGAATATTACACAAGTACAGTCAAAGCACCAAGGAAAGACAATAATGGTATATCAAGAAGAAATAGACAAATAATGTATGTAAAAATGTTTACCAAGTAGAGGCTAACGGAGATGTCGGCAGCCATAGATTAAGATTGGCAGTCTCAGAAGCAAAAGCCACAGCAACAGCAGAAATAAGGCGCAAAAATTTAGAAAAACATCAGCTACATCAGCGTATTTGTAGTGGATTCAAAAAACGGGAAAAATCATGGAACTATCACAGCACACCACTGAGGTTACATAATATCTAATAAATGATGATTGCACGCATGGAGACGATGTGTTTGACAAAGAAAAGGCCGGTTGCCATTACGACACCCGACCATAAGAAGAAGTAAGCCACTGAAGAGCAACTAATCCGAATAAGAATTGACTGTGACTGCGTGGAATTGAAGAGCAGGAAACTTTTCCACGCCGATGCAAAGCGTATCAAAGGCGTCAGAACCATCTGTTCGGCCCTCAAGCTTATCTTCTTCTGTTTCAGCCAATTTTTCGCCGCGTTTATCTTTCTCACCGTTATATACTCCGGCAGACTCCAGGGATATGATAAGATCAGGATTGTTGTCCCGATTTATTAGGACAAGGTGATTAGCCCTACCGCGAAGCATCCTGTTGATAAGAAGATTCTTTTCAATATGTCGCATTGGTTTGCCGATATAGACAGCCATGACAATCCATTGAGCACTCTTAAGCCGACGTTCAATATATTTGTGAAAGTCATCGTTGTGCAGCGCATAGTTGTTACCGACAAAGGTCGCATCGTAATAAAAGACAATCTGCTTACGGCGATGATAATAGTAGTACGCAAAGAAATCATCCAATAACTCCGGGAGCTTACGCTCATATTTAACAAAAAAGGACTTAAGAACACGCAGCTTACCTGTCTTGTCCACTTGCCCAACGACAAGCCAGTTGATATTAGCATTGGCGTCAAACGCAATACATAGAGGTAGATTCGGGTCGCAATCTTTATCCAAACGGCTGTCCTCGGTCACATTCCCGACATTGGCAAGATTCAGATTGCTATAATTAGGCGCAGTATAATAATTAAAATCAGACCTCAATCCGGAGTAAAATCCATCCGCTGATATACCTATATGCTGGCACATGATTGATGTGGCAAAGGTAAGTGGAGGCAGGTCTCGTTTAGCTCGGCGGATAAAGTCCTCTCCCAGCAACGCCAGATTTTCAATAGATGTATATTCCTTGTATAAGAGGCATTGTGAGCGCAACTTATTAAGTTGAGCTGTCATTGCCTCAATTTTCTTACATATTACTTCTGCTTTATCAGGATATCTGTTTACCTTTTGCTTTAATTTCCAGATGTAATATACAAGACCTTCAATCACCTGCACCAGTTCATTGTCCATCTGTTTTTTGTAATTGAGAAACCATGAGCCTTTTTTGGTAACAGGCATATCGGAAGTAATTGTCAGTCCGTGATGCATGTAGAAATTGCCGAAGTACATCTGGTTGCCTCGGTTAGCCTGAAATGTCTCGTCCTTGAGCTGCTCATAATCAATAAACTTTGCTTCATCGATTATAACGTAATCGAGAGACATTGAGTTACTTGTTCCCTTGCGGTCTTGGCTGATTATGTTAATGACAGAGCCATTGTAGAATGATATTGTGTTTTCCCAATTGGAAGGCGTGAAAAGCGGCGTCTTCCAATGAAGTCCCTTCCATGGGCGTTTGCCCACGACATAATGCAAGTCACGCTTATAGCCCCACCGCTCGAGGTGGATAAGCATGGAAGGTAATATGTTTATAAGACAGCGCTTAACAGACGGGGCAACAAAACCACCCATTGAGCCGGGCATACCTTGTACGCAGGTAAGCGCACGTACAGCCTGTACTGCGCCCTTGCCAAAGCCACGGCCGCACACAGCGACGAGGTCGCGTGGCATGATGGAGAGCAGATACATCTGCCCATCATTAAAGTATTGCTTCGTCTTATTGTTGCTCGTCATTTATTTCTTCGTATTCAATGACCTGCGCATCAAGGTCTGTAGAATATTTCTTGTTGAGTGATTTTATTCTTTCACGCAAATGTGGTATCTTTTGTATTCCAATAACGGAGGGATCATCTGTTGGCTCAAATATCTGCGGAATAATTTTGTCGAACTCAATCTCCGCTTCGTCATTCTTGTCAGTACGGTTGTTAAGTATGCGGTTCTTCTCAATCTGAGCAACTGACCTGTAGTCTTGCGCCCTACGTGCAGCCTTCAGATCTTCCTCAAGGTCTTTATTGATCTTCCATCTCATAAATTCCTTGTTGGCTGATTGGATATTGCCTAACAGCAATTGCAGAAGCCTTACATCATCGTATGCCTGTGATTTTGCTACGCGAAACATAGATATATCATAAGCCACGATGTCGGCATCGAATTTTGAAGGGAACTGCAACCAATACGCATAAAGTCCTCTTATCCTATGTATGCGTTCAAAGAGCTTAGGGTTAATCCTAAGCTCCTTCAGTTCATCGTCGTTAAGAGAAACGTAACGAGAGTATTCATCTATGTCAACAGGTAGGCTCATATATTCGCTTCAGATAATGTTTTAAGCAGCAACTCCTTACATGCAGTAAGCGCATAAGGAGAGCCAGCGTTGGCAGTAGCTAACATTCCTTCACGCATGTTATATACAGATGTCATTACGCCATGTAGATAACGCTTGCGCACTTCTTTACCCTTTGTCGATATATCGTCAGACAATGCAATCTCGTCGATTTGAAGATATAGAGCTGTTTCGTTAGGCGTCATCAGTCTTTTGCCGCATTCTTCGATTTGATTCATCAAGTCGGTTGAATAGTCCATCTAACTGATACGATTGATTATTAACTAAATTACTTAATCCTGAATACAATGATAGAAATGTTTCTTGGTCAGTTGTTATCAGTGTACATTCTGCTCTGTCTCCGTAGGTCTGATTTTGCGAAGTGATGACACTGACAGTCCAATGGTCATTTTGCACGAGGACAATTTTGGAATGGTTCATGGCAAGATACACGCTATCGAAACATGCAGACATAAGTCGGTATAATCCGACTGTCTTGCGTGATGCTTTCAGATCTGCAACAAGCACGCTGTGATTTATCAAGTGCTTTTTTTTCAGTCTGAGAAATCCCGAAAGGAAAGCGTCAGATGTCGAGAATGTACTCACATATACATCAGCACGTCCGGTCTGCTCGAGTATCCATCCGAGCAGACCGAGAGTGTGCAGTCCTGTGCACAGGTAGCTCTGATATGACGGTGTGTCATTCCTGAGCGGTTTCAGCAGATCCTTTATTTTCATCGAATTTCATTTCGGTAAAGATTGGTGCCAGTCGTGTAATCATGTCGTCAGAAAATGATTCGCCGGCATTAATGATTACATTGATTCGCTGTGCCACTTTTTCTTTAAGCTTTTTAAAATCCTCAGATTCCTTGTCAGTCATAGACTCCAATTTCTCGAGATTCTTTGATATATAAGCTCGAGCATTGGTTACATCCTTAACAGTAATTTCGGAAGCAGAAGAGTCAACAGATACGCCAGCCGGCTCCGTATTCCCGCCAATTTTATAACTGTCGTAGACAGCAAAGTCCTTTTTATATGCGTACCATGTTTCTTTAAGTAGCTTCAGGTACTCGTATCTGTCGCATGGTTTTTCAAGTTCTTTGCAAGTATTATAAAGCTCCTTGATTTTCTTCCATCGTTCTGCGTTGGCATCCCACAATTGCTGAATTTCAACAGGCAGCTGCTCATGGTCCGCACGCTTGCCAACAGCAGAAGCGTCTTGTGTCTCTTCACCTTCATCCTGATTTTCGGTTGTATCTATTAAAGGTGTAATAGCTGGAAGAACCTCAGCCTCGAGAGCCTTGACATCAGATCTTGTCATGTGGTCCAATCTCATTGGCAGACGTTTCTTAAGCTCATAGATTATTTTATCCTCGTATCTTTCCGGGCGTCGCATAATGGTGTTAAAAAGCGCTTGATTACGTGTCAGTTTTAACACGTATGTTGCGCCCTGTACAAGGTCGTCTTTGCTGTGTTCAGGCTTGGCGAGCCATGTCTGAATTTGCGCAGTAAAATTATCATCGAATTTAACCATACATAAAAAAGATTTAAAGGGCCAGACACTTCGTGTCAAGCCCAAACAATGAGAAATTTACAGATTAACCACCAACACCAGGTGATAATGTTCCATCAGCAGCGTTTATGTCGCCTGCTTCGGTTTCGATTTTTCCAACATAGAATGGAGCCGGGTATTCGTCAGTGGCTTCGGCTGTGACTGTCGTCATGTTGCTGTCAGTAGCAGCCTTACCGGTATCCTGACCCAATGAAAGTTCCGGACTAAATGCTTCTGAGCCTACGACGCGGAACTTACCGTTGCGCTGCGGCACAAGGTAAACCATTTCATCGTTGTTCGCCTCGGCAATGTATCCACTGACTTCCTCTTCTGTTCCCGGCATGTTCATAGTGGCAGTAACTTTAAAGGTCTTAGAGCCATAAGTACCTTGTGACTCAACCTGCAACTGACCTTCATTAGGTACTAGCGCTATTCTGTGCCACTTTTTATCAGCTGCCATAACAAAGTCACCCTCATATACATTAATTGTATCGAGCGTTGCCTTCGTCGAACGGTCTATTTTCGGCCACGTTACGATGTCCCTCTTTGAAGCTCCGTATACATATGAGCGTATACCTGGCAATGACTTCTTCCCTTGGCAGAAGTCAATGTCAGCATACAATGTTTCTTGATCAGTACATTTGTTTGCCATAATTTCATTTTTTTAATTATCCTTCTGTTTTTTCCCAAGCTGAGAATGATTCTTTAGACACCGACAAGAATTGTGTGCCGAAGAACATGTTAGCGATAAAGTCTACGTCATAATGATTGTCCAATGACTTTTCGACGAGATATTTTTCATCGTCAGACTTTTGGTTAAAAAGTGCCATGATGTTGGACTTCGGAGTCAAAAGTAAAAAGTCATCAGGTACATTTGCCAATGGGACCAGCTCGACGTTAGAAGCTCCCTCCAATGTCTTCTTATCGTAAGAATTATTGTACGGAAGTGAACCATGATTCAGTTGGTAAGCCTCGGTATAGTTATGGTACGTCATGTCTGACATAAAGTACTTTAGTTTCTGGCGACGAAGTTTAACGTCACGAGACCAGAAGAAATCTTTAAGGATATCCTCTGCATTTTCCGAAGTAATGCTTTCAAGTGATTTTTTCAAGTTACCTTTTTCCTCAGAAATTAATACCGTACTTCGTTCATTAGTACCGGCTATATCATTGTCAACGATAGTTTTGAAGCCGTTGAAGAACTTATCAGTACTAGTGAAGTCTCCGCTGTCATGCTTGGCTGTAAACATATTCATAAACAGATTCTCGCCCAGCTGCTTCATTATATAAGCACAAACCTGAAGGACTATCGGTACATTCTTCAGTCCATCGCCCTTGGTGATATTAGAGCCCCATATAGTCTGGTATATGGCGTTCGGGTCAATCGGCTCAATACAGTTTCCGAAAAAGGTCTCGAGGACTCTTCCCTCAATAGAGACATTTCCATCACCTTTTTTGTCTTTCTTGTAATTACCCAACTGGAACTTTCCGCTCATTTCAGAAACAGTCTCGCGGTATCTGATGCCTGTGCGAATAGTCATGTGTTGCAGTGCTTCGCCCATTGCGAGCATCGGCTGCACTATCAGTTGCTGACGATATGTTTGGAAAGTTTTTGTCAGTTCTTCCGGTGTAAATGTGATATTTCCTAACTTTGCCATAATCAAATGTCTTTTACGATGTTGTACAAGTCACTAGCTTCGAAGGCCGTTTCTTCAATTTCAGTCATATCATCCGTTTTGTCGCCTGCCCCGGATTTAAGAGCATTAATCTGCTCGTCGTCTTCTTTACTTTTTTTCTCAAGTGTTTCCACCTTTGCTTGGAGTTTTGCGATTTCCTCGTCCTTTGTCTTGACATTAGCCTCGAGGCCGGCTATTTTGTCGTCAGCATCCTTGAGATGCTTGTCTACAGCCGAAGCCTGGTCATCAGTAAGTAAAACATTTCCCTTGTCATCCGTCGCAAGATTCTGCAATTTAAGGACGTTCAGGACTTTTTTAAATTTGTCTGTCATTTTGTTATAATTATTTTCCGCGTGTGGGTTACGGATGAGGTTCTGGAGTCCATGCCACGTCTTTTGCAAAAAACTCTGAGTTGGATTACCGTTGTCATCTGCAATCAACGACAGTTTGTCGTCCTCTTCAGAAGGCAACGGCGGTATGCCTGCATCCTTGTATATTTTTGTGTAATTATTAATGAACGAAGAATTGAACTCATTAGCAGCTTTTTCTGCAGAAGCATCAGTCCTGATGGAGTCTACAAGGCCGAAGTCAACGGCTTGTTGCGCCGTCATCCAGTTGCCTTTCTTCATCTGCTTTTTGCACTCGTCAATGCTTTTACCTGTTTTATCAGCATACATGGAAGCGAGAACGTCGTCAAAAGTATTCAGGCTATCACGCTGTAGCTTAAGATCATCTATCATCTTGTCAATGGCTTCCTTGTTTGCCTGTTCGAAACGGTCTATCCATACCGAAACATTGTGTATAAGGAAAAATGACCCTTTGACAATGTCAATAGTCTTGCAACCAAGCATGGCAATCGTTGAGATTGAAGCGTTCATGCCAAAAGCATGAGCATGTACTCGGCCATGATCTTTGAATGCCTGGTGCATCTCGAGTCCATCTTTGACATATCCGCCAAGGCTGCAAAAGCCAATGTGTACATCTTTGTCTTTATTATTATTAAGGACATAGCGCACGTAATCGGCAGAACACCCATTCCACCAACTGCCTATTGTACCAGATATAACTAATTGATATTCCATTTGAGATTTTTCGCCAAATTTATAACGAACACTCAAATTTATAAAATACGTTTTACATTATATATGGTACGGTTTTGTCTGATGAATATGTCACATTGATAATGTTCAATTGGTTGTCGGTCGCCAACTCCGGCGCCGTTTCAGTTAGAGTCGCAACAGGATACGGCCTGTTGCCGTCACCAATTAACCTGTATGTTCCATCAATGAGGCCTATTCGCCAAAGGTAAGGCACATTAAGATTTATTGTCTGATGCGTGTAAAGCTGTAATTCTGCTGTGTATATTCTCACTTTGGAGTCCATTTTATCCTTTATGGTTAATGAACCATGTTTTTTTATGGGGATTTCCGTCCATTTTACATTCGGTAATTGAACACGGTCAACATCTATCCATTTAGCTTTGTCACTACCGTATAGTGGATAGATTTCCACACTTTTTACCAACTTAAATATTTTCATACGTTCCTGTTCGTGTTAATACGGACTGATTGTGCGTGAACAAAAAAGCGGCACTTGTCCATATTTTTTTTCTAAAAATCTTCACTATTTCTTTTTTTGTTACGCAGATCAATTCCGTTTTTCAGGTAAGAGTTTCTCATGCGCTGGTACCTCATCTTGATTGTATAATCATATTCTATTGAAATACCATTGTTCTCACACCATGCCTGTATTGCCCGCAATACAGTGCATCCGCAGTCGTGCAGATCATTAAGATCTTTCCACATTTGTAGGCGAAATGTATCCTCAATGCATTCTATAACTGCAGCCTTTGCATATTTGCCAAGATAATGGTAAGAAATAACGGGCTTTTGTTTGCTGTCTGGAATGTATACAGCTACTTCGTCTTCCGACTTTATCTCTGGGACTTCATCACGAGGCTGTGTTGTAAGAAATCTCCTGATTGTAGCATTCTCAGCAGATTGTGGCGGAAACGTTACAGGATTGCCATAATGGAATGTCAACCATTCCTTGATAAAAGGCTTAACTTTTAGGTAAACAAGAAATTTTTCCATAGACATTTTCTTGCAAATTTAACAAACTTTTTAAATATTCCTACAAAAGAAGGAAAATATTTCTCTCTTTTATTCCAATGCAGCTCATACAAATTCTTTCTGTGTTTGATTTTGCAATAATTTTTTGTGATAATGCAATTAAGTGAAATTCTATATATAAATAATTGATAATCAATGTAATTATAATATCACAAGAGATATATCACAAAAAATAAAGACGGAAAAATTTTGCAATATAAAAAAAGGGAAAAATGTCTATCACAAAAAAATAAAGTTTGTGATGAAATTGTGATAAATTCGTGATGCGTTTGTTTGCTTTCTAACTTACTTATATTAAATAATTTATCTTTTTTCAAACACAACATTACAAAATCACAAATTTTTAGTAGTAAATAATAAAGTGGGGTTAGGGGAGCGTAAAAGCAAAGATGCAAATAAGTGTAAACAAATAAAAAAAAGTGATACTATTCTCACGAACAATATCACTAAACTAATATGATTAAAAGAAGATTAAAATGGCTGAGTTGTATTAATAAGTTCTTCCGGGACATCTTTTAACAAAAAATCATTGTCATCGTTATATACAGGCGCTGAGCGCAGATATACCATGTCCTTAGTTTTGACCTCGCCTGATGGCGTTGTAACGCTTTTTTGGATTCTGCCGGAAGAGTTCTTATACTCGTCTGGGTTCAATTCGTCTATCCAGGGGCATAGCTTGACGAACGAGCATAACTTGCGAGTGAACGACTGCATTGTTATCTTGTTAGTTTTTGCGTAATACATGTAATCCTCGAGCACTTTATCCCTTTGCAGGAACTTGTCCAGGTTGCCGGATTCACGGCTGAAATAACCATTTGCCCAATCTTCGAAGTTCGTACCCATATCGGCCTTGAATTTCCTCTTAATAATGTTTTCCATGGGTGGCAATATCTTTACCGGCTCTTTGATTAATTGCAAGTAAAATGCGCAGCATTGGAGCCAGAAGTTTATGTCTGCTACCCATTCGTCCTCGGTGTAATCCCTGCCATACAAGTCTTTCCCGAAGTCGTCACGAATGGATCGTGTCTCCAGGTAATTATTATCCTCGGTCTTCTGATGATAGTAGTCGCTGAAGACCATGTATAAGAGCCTGGCCTCGGATGACGGATCGAAGTCTGAAGGCACATAGTTCGTGGTAAAGGCTATCTTCGGGCTATCCTCAAAGGGTATTGTAAATGACTGGTTGTTCTTGGGGTTGACAGTCATGTCCGAAGTAATATTGTCGTAAAATAGTGACGTATTGAGATAGCGGTCACAATCATCAAGCAGCAGCATCTGGGTATGCTGGGTGACTTGGTCAAAAACGTGTGGGTTGTCCATAAGTTTTGGATTTCGGCCGGACAGCTTGACAGTTTTCTGTAACAGCGACAGCGTCTTGAAAAAGAATGACTTGCCGCTTCGGCCATTACATTCGTTGTCTTCTCCGATCTTATTGTCCATGGCCATTGGAGCCCATGCACGGGAAGGCGACTTGTAATGGTGTAGCATGTATCCGAAGCTGAATATTTTGTTTATAAGGTTCTTCTTCTGTTCTTCGATTTCTTCGGTTGTAAGGCCTTCGCCCGATATGTCGAATTTATGTTCAGCATGATATCTCAACGCTTCTTCCTTCTCTTTGTTTTCAAAGTTATATTCCAGTTCCTTACGCCAGAACAGTCTTGAGGTATTTATAAGATAGCCGAAAAAGTGGCTGTTGACATTATGTATTTCTATGTCAAAGCTTGGACGTCCGAATTCATCCTTGCATGCTTTAATCGTGAAAGCGTCAGGTTGCTTTTTAAACGTATGCGGAATGACGGAGTCTTCCCAAACATAATTATGCAGATCGTCACTGCCAGGCTCATACTCTATGATAGAATCAGAACCAGGAGCGGCATTCTTCACTTCGACTGTTTTGTTTGGAAAGAAAAACAGCTGCGATATGTTAGTATATGATGTGAAGTTAAGGTCGATTTCTTGCAAGCTTTCAAGCGCATTATTAGCCAATTTTGGCGTGTTAAGTATAAGATTAAGTATGTCTCTCTCCTCGAATCTGTCAATTACCCATTTGCGGACAAATTCCTTGATGTCCTTAACTGTCACTTTTTTCACGATATTACCATGTATGCGGACGAATTGTGTTACCGTTGAATTATCATCGTGAAGAGCGTAGAAGCCATTGAGGTTGAGAAAATTGAATAAGCATGCTGTGTCTATCTCATGTTTCCACCGGCCATCTTTATTTTGGTAGCTTATCCAAAACTTTGCCGGCATAGCAAGCTTCATCAGATCCCTGAAGTTTTTCTTTTCTGACCTTATTTCCATCCAATCACGTAAGTCCTTACGTGGCCGTCCTCTGTTATCTTTATATGTAGTAAGCCAAGAAGGTAACCATATAGTATGGATGTCAATGTATTTCAACGCTAGTTCTTTTCCCTTGCGTTTGCCTGTATCGTCAATGTCAGGTATATTATACAACACTTCGACATACTTCATTATTTCCTTATATTCTTCCGGGGATAACTGGTAAGTTTCGCTGTTGAACCATAGAGGATGAAAACCAAGAGATCTGCAGCACAAGGCATCACGCTCGCCAGAACAGATAAAAGCATGTTGGAGCTTTTTTTCTTTATATGGCTTATCATCATCATTCGTTTTGAGCCATTCCCTTTCTTCGTTGGCGTTATAAACTCTATAAGCTTCCTTTAACTCAAACAGACCATTTATATAATATCTTGGTTTCTTTCCTGCCGGCGTGTAAGAGAATCTGAACCCCTTATCATAATTCAACGGCTCGTAAACCTTGTAAAATTTCTCTTCGGGATTATCTCCCGTAGCCTCTTTAATAATGCATTCACGGATAAAAATAGGATAATGTTCATTTGAATACTTGACGGTAGTTGTCCTATTCTTGACGTTAGTTATATACTTGACAGAATGCCAATGCAACGCATCTACAGTGTCTTGAGTAACACGTGGTCCGAGTAAGTTCAATTCAGATTCGCTGAATGATTCTTTAAGCTCAAACTTTCTGGAACCATCAGGCTCATCAACTTGAGCATCCCTCTGTCTTATATCCGGTTTGTTGAGATTTTTTTTGATTTCATCAGAAATACCGTATATAGACGCGAGTTGCAAGATTGCCTCGTTAAATCTAGAACGGTCATATCCGTGTTCATTCATCCATAACGATATCGCATTTTCGCCTCTGCCTTCTCCACCGAAGTCAGTAACTTGCCATATTCTTCCGTATTTCGCAGAATTATATTCTCGCAAAGATGCAGACGGCGTTTTCTCGTCTCGTATGGCAAAGTGCTTCTTTCCGTCCAGTGCAGCACGTGCTTGAGGATAGAGGTCCAAGATAATCCTTAGGCCTCCGTCCGTTTTTTTTAATATATCTTCTGCTTTAATCATATTATATCATTTGCTTTTGCCAAAAGTATGAAGATAGGATTTCTATTCAAAATACAAACTATAAATCAAAGTATAAATTTAATTGTTGGCATTGTAAAACATCAACGTTGAATGCATATCCGAACAAAGGATCTTCTTCCATATTGTCAGGAAACTCATCAATCAAACCTTTTAAGCAAAAACCTATCGCTCCTTTGGGCTCTAATATTATAGGAATCCATACAAGCGTACAATTAGAACTTTTGCTTACTGCATAAGCAATCCCATTATGGAATCTGACAAGTTCAATGTCTTTAGGTAAGAAATCATTCGATTTAATTGATTTTTCGTAATCTGACGCTTTAACGTGGAATGGCCTATTTCCATCGCCTATTTTATAATATGCAGTCAATGCCATCAAGAGACGTATAAATGGTATTAATTTTTTTGGCAGTTGCAATTTAAATTCTTTCATATCCAATTTTAAATATTAATATAAATGGTTTAATGTGTATTAGTATTTTCAGAAGGGAAACTTTGCAAAACTTCCGTTAATGCGGAAATTAATTGCTCAACATCTCTTTTTTGCAAAGTGACAAATATAGAATCTTTTACATCATCAAGAATTGTAAGCTGTGGATTTTTAGGCCATGGGAAAGGAGCATTAGGATCGTATTTGCTCAAGATGATTTTTCCTCCTTTTAATTTCAATGTTTTCATATAGATTTATATCTTAATTGTATAATTCCTTGTTGTTCATATAGACGTAATTTAAGCAGGTCACTCTCTGTAGGATGTATCTCATTTTCGCCGTTAATAGTGATGCCCTTTGGTATGTTAAGCTCTTTTTTTATCCTGCTTATTAATTCATAATCTTTTGTTATCCAATAGACACATATCATGGTAATTGTTCATTTTGTTTATAAAATATTTGGTGTCAGATTCACAACATGTCAGCGTAATTTCTTTAACACCAGGAACAACACTTTGTCTTACTCGCATTTCATATTGATGTTCCTCTTCAAGCATATCATCCATGAGAATGCAGACAGATCTACTAGATAAATTGTATATAATAGTATTCATATCAATTAAAGAATTTTATTTATATGAACTTCCCTAATTATAGAACGAGAATTTTTCAATTTCAATTTTAATTTTATCCTGTGAAGTATCGTCTTGATTGTATTCGGACTCTTGCCCATGTATTCAGCAATTTCACTAAATGTAACACCTTCAGAATACATAGAAGCAACATTTTTTTCTAAGCAAGATAATTTTACATCTTGTTTACTTTTAGGATTACAAATTACATTTTCAAATTGGCAGTGTCCACCTCTTAAAGGACATTTAACCATTTCATAATGATATATACCATTGTAGTAATCAAGAGAGAGAAGGTCATTTTCACCAAAATTACAACGAATAAATCTCTCTGTCATAAGAAATTGATTCTGACTTTTGGCTACCTTATTAGAACCTTTCAATGGATAAGACTTAATAAGTGCCAAATATGTGTCCGGAAAAGTTTTCTTAATCATGCACAAGAGACTATTTATAATGTCTTTATCGAAACGTGTAAATCTTTTTCTGACAACACCATCTTGTGTGTAATATACATGACCATCAGGGTCATTATAAAATTCAATTTTCTTCATGCCATTCTCCTTTCTGTATTGTTGCATTAATAACATTAAGCTCTATTGCTGTCAATCTATACCTGTTATCTGATGACAATTTCCTAGCCAAAGTCGTTGGCCTCATTTGATATTTATTAAACATAAAGTCCAAGAATTTGCTTTTCTCTTTCTTTGTCAAATTCTTGTACCAATCGCACGGGTTTACATTTTCGATTTGTACCATAATTGCTTTGATTTTTAGTTGATTATTGTTATTTTTGCTGCAAATTTAACCGCAAAATTACAATTTTCCAACAAAAGCAGGAAATATTTTCTGTCTTAAATTGGATTTTAACAAATATTAGCCATGCTGTATAAGAGAGAGACGCCAGATGCAGAAGTTATTGTCGAGGTTCTAAGGCACAACGGTATGAGTGTCCGTCAACTATCCAAGCTAATGTATGGAGAAAAGACACATAGAGATGTTATCAAAGACTTACGTGCTAAACCAGACATAAGATCATCAACGTTGGTTAGGATATGTAACTTGCTTGAAATATCTATGGAAATATTATTTAAGCACGATACTAGTACCGACAACAGTGGGGATATTCCGTCTATAGTTGGAAATAATAACGTTATAAATTCTAGCGTTGTAAACAATGATATTACATCTTTACGAGCAGAAAACAAGGCATTAAAGTTACTACTAGAAGAAAAAAATCTACGCATAGAAGATTTACGCGAGCATAACAAGGAGTTAATATCTCACCTGAATTTGCTAATGGACAAGACAGGACAGATTAAGGACACTAAGAAATAAATAGAAAATGTCTGATAAAAATAAATTAAGAGAGTCAGGGGGAAAAAAGAGACAATCTGCAATCCTGCCTCCGCAACTACAACGGATAATATACTTAACTAAGTATTTATCCGTTTTTTGTTTTTCTATACTTTCCTCTGCCCTGTTTCAGGGCGTGCACCACAATATTTGTCGCTATATCTGCGTCTGTCAGCCTGTTAGGAAAAAGACTTTTTGCCGGAAAATCCATAGAAGACCGGTACATTATCGGGACAGTTCGCTGAGACATACTGACAGCCATGCGTCATTACGGATGGCCTTCAGCATACCGCATCCGGCTTTATTATACAAGCAGACTGATGCATTCTTTCGCCATTCTGCTTTCCACTGCCGGCCTGTCATTTGCCTTATTTCGACATTTCCGCTATATATACGGAAGGCAGGCGACGGCAAACTCTATATTAAAACGGATGTTATGCCGAATGACAATGACGATTGAAGACAAATAAAAATCTATGCTTCCCGGCAGGAAAGCATAGAGACTGAAACATTTTTCGGCTAAAGAAAGGGGGCGTCAGAATACGTATTGTATTCGAATCTGACCCAGCAGCAGGTCTTTCTGATAAAACTCGTTGCAGTTGTCGCCCACAAAGACATAGCTGCAGTTGGCCTTCACGGCCAGATACTTGTTAAGATAGAAGTTGGCCCCTACAGACAGGTCGGTCTCCTTGCCTCCCGATATGCCGGCCTTCGGGTCGTTCATGTCAGTGTAGTTCAACCTCGCAGTAAGCTCAATAGCCTTTTCTGTCTTAGGGCGTCCCGGTATGCTGTACACCGGATCATACTCAAATCCGCGCCCCTTTATAAGATATCCGGCCTGAATATATCCGCCGTGAGGCATATAGGCTTCGCCCTGAGTGCGGTTATAGCGGTCGACAAAGTATTCGCTCTGAATCATAAACTTGGGCGACATGTATAAAGCCTCGAGCAGCCCCTTCACCTCCGTGCCAAGATGGTCTACCTTTGCGTTTAGAAGAGCATTGGGAAGCATCGATGTCACGCCTGCACTGCTAACTTCAGTTTCAGGGTCCCCCTCGGTGTTTACCGGCCGTGTGCGGAACGAGAAGGCGCCTCCTGCATGTATGAGATAGTCGCCCTTCTGCCTGCGCCACACGGCACGGCTGGTAGACACGAAGGCGTTGACCTGGCTGCTGCCAATCTTGTTGATGTCGTTGTGCGTATAAACGCCCGTAGCCAGATAGAGCGACGGCAGATAATAGTGTATCGTCGCGCCGAGCTTACGGCTGTTGGTGAACGCCAGCACCGAAGTTGCCGACTGGTTGAAGCGCATGTCTACGGTGCTTATGAGCATATCCATCGAGAAAGGTTCATAGGCGTTGCCCACAGCCACCACGCAGTTTTTCATGTGATAGTTGAACAGCAGGTCTTTTATCGCCACCTTTCCGCCGCCGAAACCGATGTCGGCCTTCAGCTCGAATTGACCATAGTTTGCCTTAAAGCCCACGCGGAAATCTTCAAGGCGATAATAGCCCTGCACGTCTTCCTTGCCATAATCGGTAACCGTAGCATCCAACAATGCACGCGAACGGAACTTTATCTTGAGCGAATCGCCGGCAAGTGCCACACCGAAGGATGCCGCCAGCATGACGATACATGCTAATATCTTCTTGCTCATGCCTTTACAGATGTTATGTCTACAAGCCTTGCCAGCGCTTCCTCGGCAGAGATGTTCCATCCGTAATCTGCCACGCTGAATATCGGAGCCTGCCTGTCGGTGTTTATCGCCATTATCTTTTTAGCCCCGACAATACCTGCCGTATGCTGTATCTGTCCGCTGATGCCTATTGCCACATAAAGGTCGGGGGCAATAGTATGACCGGTCTGCCCTACCTGCACCGATGCATCCACAAGCCCCATCTCAACGGCAGCCCTCGATCCGGCAACAGACGCACCTATGCTCTTTGCCCATGCGCTGATTTCGTCGGCACATTTACGCGTCTTCACTCCGCGCCCTATCGCCACGATAATCTTGCTGTTGCTCAGCGACGAATGCTTCACTTCGCTGCTTAATGTCTCAATAAGCCTTACGCGCGCATCATTCATGCTCTCGTCGCAGTCGTATCTCACGACGCGGCCTCTGCGGCTGTCGTCCTTCACGGCCGGACGCATGATGCCGGGACGCACCGAAGCCATCTGCGGGCGATGCGCAGGATTTATTATCGTTGCCATAAGGTTGCCGCCGAAAGCAGGACGTATCTGTCGCAGCAATTTGGTCTCTTTGTCAATCTCAAGTTCGGTGCAGTCGGCCGTAAGTCCTGTGTGAAGCACCGAGGCAAGGCGTGCCGAAAGGCCGCGTCCGAGCAGGGTTGCCCCCATAAGGAGTATAGCCGGGCGGTTCTGCCGTATCAGGCGTTCAAAGACTTTGGTGTAGTTTTCGTCGATAAAGTCGGCCATCAACGGCGAGTCAACCACATGCACACAGTCGGCGCCATACGCAATAAGGTCGTCTGCCAGCCCGCTCACGCCGTCGCCTATGAGCACTGCCTCAACCGGCTGCGCCAAGTTTTCAGACAGTTCTACAGCCTTGCCCAGCAGCTCAATGCTCACAGGAGCCAACTGTCCGTTTTCAACTTCAGCCCACACCCATATACCTTTACTGTTGTCGGCAGCACTGTCTTTAGGCTGCTCCTTGTTTATCTTTAATGCCCCGGCGGCACATGTCTGTACACAACTTCCGCACAGACGGCAGCTGTCTTCGTTTATCTCGGGAAAATCACTCATGGTTATAGCCCCGAAAGCACAGCTCTCAGAGCAGATGCCACAACCTATGCAAAGGTCTTTATCTAAATTTAATGCAAAACTCATAATTCTTATTATCTGTTATTTTGTTTGACAAAGCACGTTGTTCTCTATAATGTCCATCACGGCATGTCCGTCTTCAATCCATTCTACCACCTTGTCGTGCTGAGGAACCTCTGTTGCCACTACCTGCGTTGGCGACGCGCACAGTCCGATCTCGTCAGAAGAAAGGCCCAGGTCGTGCTCGTTCCATCTTGTAATGGGCTGCTGGCGTGCCTTCTGCCATGCACGCAGCGTTACGTTCTCAAGTTCACAGTTTTCACGGCTCACCATGATGGCGCACGGCATCTTCACCTCAAGATGCTGAAGCTTGCAGCCGGCGTTTCTTGTAACACTTACCGAAGTGTCAGATATGGCCGTTATGGCTGTCAGCTGTGTTATCTGCGGAATGTCAAGCTGGCCGGCCACTTCAGGTCCAACCTGTGCTGTGTCGCCGTCTACAGCCATCTTGCCGAAGAACAGCAGGTCGTAGTCGCCTATCTTACGTGCGGCAGCTGCGAGCGACTTGCTCGTGCACAACGTGTCGCTTCCGGCAAAAGCACGCGACGAAAGCAGCACAGCCTTGTCGGCTCCGTATTGCAGTGCCTCGCGCAACACCTCTACAGCCATCTCCGGTCCCATGCTTACAGCCACAATCTCAGCCCCGGTCTTTTTCTTAAGATTAACGGCTGTCTGCAACGCATGCAGGTCGTCAGGGTTGGTGCGCGTAAGAGCCGACGAGCGCTTCAGAGTCTTTGTCACCGGATCTATTTCAACCTTTGTGGATAAGGGTACTTGTTTCAGAAAAACTATATATCGTTTCATTTTCTACATTTTTATATTTATGTTCGTGTTTTCTATATCTTCATTTGCAGCACAGGCCTATCCGCCCTTTTTGTTTGAACGGGCATCGGCACATCTCTTCTGAAATTCGGCTGAGAACGGATCAACTTTACCAAAACGCTCCGGTGCGAAAAGGCCGGGTGAGACAAATGGTTTCTCGCCTGTAATAAGTTCGGCAGCCAACCGTCCCATACCTCCACCGGCAGCCACGCCACCGCCACAGCAGCCCGTAACAGTAAACAGACCTTCGTATTTGCTCACCGGACCGATGATAAACATTGCGTCGGGCACATAGCAAGACGGACCGGCCATGTAGTGGGCTATGCCGAGGTCTTCTATATCCGGCAAGAAACGCTTCAGGAGCGGTGCACATTCGTCAAGCACCTCCCACTTGGCAGCCTTGTTGAAGTCGAAGTCCTGAAGCTGGTCTGTCATCGTAGAAGGGTCGAACGACTGGCACTGGCTTTCGCGCAAACCTATTATCAAAGCTCCTACATCCGATCGCGTGAAGGCTCTTGCGTCAGGAATGACAGAGAACGGATGGTTTACCGGGAAGCGCTGCTTGTCGATGCCGGTAATCCAGAAGTGGCTCCTTACGGGCGTAAACGGCAGTCCTACACCGAGCGGACGCATAAGCAGATTGGCCCATGAGCCGGCAGCATTGACAACAACGGGAGCACTTATCATCTCACCGTCAGGCAGTTCAACGCCGCTTATTCTTCCGCCTTCGGTCTGTATCGACCTCACCTTGCAGTTAGTTCTCAGTTCCACACCCAGCGCCTTGGCTGCCCTGGCATATCCCGAGCATAGCAGTGCAGAATCGATAAAGGCGTCTGTGGGCATATATACGGCTACGTCAGCGGCTGCTTCGTTGATCCATGGCAACAGTTCTTTCACACGTTTCTGTGATATCCGTTCATTCGGAATGCCAAAGTCGTTGGCTGCACTCTCCAAGGCTTCCACACCCTTCAGCGAGGCTTCTGACGAAGCAACCGTAACGCTTCCGCACTGCTGCAGCTCGAGCGACTCTCCAAGAAGCTGTTCTATCTCGTCTATGCAGTCGTAGGTTTCCTGCACCAGTTCCATCAGCGCCGGTTTTGTCCGCGCACGTGTCAGCAGGCAGGCCGCGCGCGAAGAGGCCTGAGATGCAATCTCGTTACCGTCTAAAAGCAATATCTTACCGGCTTTGCGTTTTGCCAACTGATAGGCAGTGGCTGTTCCGAGCAGACCGCCTCCTATGATTATGATGTCGTAGTTCATTTTAAATTGTATTATATTGAGGGTTTATAAACAAATCCATCTTAGAGTTTTTTGTCTTGTTTCTGTTGTTAAGCGAATAGCGCTTGTAGATAAGCGTGGCTACTATTGTGAACAAGACTGTGCATACTGCACCGACGAAGAATGCCATGTGGTTGAACATGTCGAACCATTCCATGTCGAAATTGAGGAACTCCTTGGTTGAAAGCAGTGTTACCGTTCCCATGTATCCGATAAAGTCGATTATCGCGATGAAGAATCCAACGTTGCCTTTTATCCTGAAACAGGCTATGAAACGGTCGAAGAATATTGTCTGGAACGTAAGATAGGCTATATAAAGGCACAGGCTCTCTATGAACAGCCACACAACAGGCTGCAGGTCGAGGGCTTTGTAGTTGAACGACACGTATGCCATGGTGATACAGCTCAGTATGACAATGCCCATGAGGCACATAAGCGTCTTGATGTTGCTGCGGAAGAACACAAAGGCCGAGAACAGGGCAAGTATGGCCAATGTAACTATAGTGTCGACCTGTGCGAACAGCCATGACGACTGATTGCTCATGTCGAGAATAAGCACAAGGAAATCTTCCTTAATGTCGCGCAGGACAAGGAGCATGAAGTTGCCGATAAACAGCAGCGTGAGTATTGGCGCGAAACTCAGGAACAGACGCTTGCGGCCTTCAGAGTCTAAGACAACGCGCTCATTGCGCAACTCGATATCTTCCTGTGTAGGGCAGGGCAGACGCTTAAGCAGATAGCCCATAAGCACAAGCAGAGGCAGGGCCACGCCGCCAATGACTGCCGGCATCCAGAACTGGTCTATATTAAGTTCGTTCATGGCAAAGAGCCCGAAGCTCTTGGCTATTCCGGAACTGAACACCATGCTTACGCCCAAAAGGCTCGCCAGCATATCCGTAACCTTGCGGCCCTCAATAAAACTAAAGATAACGCCCCACATGCATCCGAGCGACAGGCCGTTGAAAAACATTGCTGCGGCATTGTAAGGAGCGCTGAGCACGCCGAAGCCTATCAAAGCCACCTCGGCCATTATTGCCGATGTTACAAAAAAGCGGAAGCGGTTTTCGCGTTTCAGCTCAGAGATAAGTTTTATACCGAAGAATTTTGCTATTACATACCCAAGTATCTGAATGGTTGTAACAGCTACCTTATAATCTGTTCCAAACAGGGTCAATCCCTCGAAAGAGGCTGCCGTATACGGCTTGCGCAAGGCATATACAAGCGAGTAAGACAGCAAGGCTGCACCTCCGGCCCAAAGTATAAGCAGGAGTTCCGACATTCTTTTGTTCTTTGTTGCTTTTTCCATAATTATATTGATGATTTTGTTTGTTCATTTTTTTAATTACGGCAGCAAAAGTATATCGGTCTGCAATATGAAAAAATCAATTAATCATATATTATAACGCCCAAAAAACGTGTATTCATTATGTAATTTTCATATCATGATAATGAATCAGAATGGTAATGTTTTTGTAATATCGTTTTGGTACATTCGCGCCAAAAATAAAGGATATGGATAAACTGGTATCACTGTATGAGCAACTGAAGAAACTGCGTGACGCAGGAGTGAAGATGAAGGACATTTCGGAGGAGACGAACATAACATCGAGCGTTCTGTCTTCTTTATATTCGTCTGTACTGCCCGCCTACATCAACAGCATATCCGGCGGCAACGACAGCGACTACGCGCTTAACAACGCCTTGCAGCAGGTGAACAATGTGTCTAAGAGAAAGCTGCTGGGATGCCTTGACGAACTGTACGACAAGGTGTGCCATATAGAGCCACGGCTGATAAGCGGAAAGAGCAACAGCCGTCCGTTTCTTGACGATATTGAAAAAGAATCAATAAAGTATCTTCCCAACGCAGGCATATACACAGGCCTGTACCAGTCGTACAGCGCTTCGTCGTATGCCGACGGACTGAAAGTTGAGCCCTACATGATATCATCCATTGCCGACGGCGACACCCTGCCGAAGGTATACTGCCAGAATATGGCCGGCGACTATTATGTAGGAGTAGGACTGTTCTCGCCGTTCCAGATTGGCTATCTGATGTTCAACGAGCAAAAGAGGCTGCAGCTCGCACTGAAGGTTATTTATCTGCAACTGCCTATCATTGAATATCCTGAAGTGATTAAGGGCATTTATCTCACGCACGACTACAACCGCAATCCTATCGCAAGGCGTATTATCTTTGTACGCCAGGGAGACGAAATACCACTGGAGGAGTTTGAAAAACTAAGAACAGAAGTTATCCTGAAAGAAAAGCTCACCGGAGAACTTATTGACTATTATAACTACACGTGCGGACAAAACGACGTGATAAGGAGCATGATGCTCATATCGCCCGACAAGGGCTTAAAGGAACTGCAGCACGAAAAGCAGCTGCTGAAAATACTTCACTTCAACGGTGGTGATCAATGAGGCTATGCCTAATTGCCTCATTGATTTCTTATGAATTGCCACAGACGGCATAACTGTCGGGCCACGTTATTCAGACACTGGCGAGCCATGTCGCCGTAGAGGCTGAAGGCCGTTATCTCACATTAATTATTTTATGGGTCTGAAGCGAAAGACGCCACTTGGGATGTGAAAGGCAATATTCCACGGCATCTTTTAATATCACGGCATTCCGTCTGTCGTCATTCACGTCGCATGGCTGCAGGCTATACACCTGAGCCTCCATGCCGTCATATTGCGACATATCCTGCTCCGGCGTCTGAAACACCACTTTCAGTTCGTCGATATGCGTCAGAACGACAGGGCGATATTTGGGCGAACACGTAATCCAGTCGACACGGCAGCCTTCGGGGAGACGATAAGTGCCGTTTGTCTCTATCTGCACATACTTTCCGACAGCGTGCAGCCTGTCAACAAGCGAAGCTGTAAGCTGCATTGTCGGCTCGCCGCCGGTGATAACCACATGCGCAGCCGGATAGGCACACACCTCACGGACGATGTCTTCCTCAGACATTTCCGTAAACGACGTATGCTCCGTGTCACAAAAGCTGCAACTGAGATTGCAGCCTGAAAAACGTACGAAGACGGCTGGTGTTCCGGTAAAGTAGCCTTCGCCCTGAAGCGAATAAAAAATTTCGTTTACCCTCATAAATGTCAGTCTTCGTCTTTAACGTACGACACCTTGTTGTTCTCGCTTTCTTCTATATCCACCCGATAGCAGTGCTCAACCTGACTGCATATCCAGGCTGCAATGTTTTCGGCCGTAGGATTGAACGGCAGCAGTTCGTTGAAGTTGCCATGATCGAGATATCCGTGAATTTTATCCTTTATATGCTTAAAGTCAACAACCATACCCTCAGCGTTAAGCTCACGCGACTTGCAATAAACCGTAACAATCCAATTGTGTCCGTGCAGATTACAGCATTTGCTGTCATAAGAAAGAGTAAGGCGATGACAGCCAGCAATCTCCATTCGCTTAGAAACGTAATACATAATTTTATAAAGAAATTATCCGTTAATCATTCAAAAAAACAACATGCACGAAACAGGCCGTGCCTCTCACACATGCCCGGCATGACGCATGCCGACATACAATTAAGCCTGCCAATATGGCATGTTTCAACAATCGTCAATGCAAAGGTAGTCAAAAATAGTGAAAGGAGAATGAAAAGACAAACGAAAAACGCAGTTTTTTAACCCCAGCAGGTCATTGGCAGCCGAATAATGAGCAGTTTGTCTTATTTTAATATCCTGAAAGCCAAACGCTTGCAGGCAGGAAATTTCATTGTCCGCCTTCAGAAAACACTGCTCAAGATACACTACGTCATCAGCCAACAGGAAGAATCACACAGCAAACTTATTAATACCGGCAGATTGGGATAAACAATGTTTTTCTAACAATGCCTGCACTGAAATGCACGGAACATAGGACTGGGCATAAAAAACCATTTGTTTGCGACAAAAAACTCGGCCACTTTTGCATTAAAAGTGGGCCACTTACGGACCGTAAACAATAGGTTAATGATTTGAAACCAGCAAGCACGATTTTGCTTACAGTCCGCATATTTCAAGCTATTGTTCCGGCTTTCCTATAAGGATAATAATATATTTTCCTTTCAGTTTTTTGAGGTTTAATTCTGATGCATGCAATCCTTACCCTATATCATGAAAAAATAGCGAAAGCGGGCGCAAAGCAAAACTATGACAATAATTTACCTGCAAGACAAAGCGACATTGCCCCCTATTCACTCCTGCAACAATCTTAGCATAGTTATAGTCTATAACACTTTAGCACGCAACATGATTTAAGATATAAAAATGGGCCGTCTTTCTAACAACAAATGCCGTGAAACGTGCATTAACATTATGTTTCGCCTAAATTCGGGCGCAAGACGGCAGCCGAAAATATTTTACATATTTTTAAAGCAATTAGTTGATTTTCAACATGATATAAAATGCTTATTTCAATGCAAAATGTTTAAAAAACGGAACAAAGTTTGGATAATCGCATTTTTTTTCATACCTTTGCAGCGGTAAAAAGATTGAATGGCGTATCTTCTTTTGTTTTGAAAGCCGCCATTCGCGTTAGTATATAACTGGCATCCAGACTCGGTTCAATAATTTTTCTCATACGAACCGCTTGCCGCGGACATCCCTGTTTTTTTATATGTCCAGATGCCATAAACCGTAAAATATGGAGAGAATATTAAGAAAAGTATTAGTATTATTATTTGTATTTACAGCAAATTTATATGCTTTTGCAGAAAACAACGAAACTCAAAGCCCTCAATTCGACTGGAATCCGGTGATGGACGCCATTATTCAAGTCGAAAGCGAAGGAAACCCCAAAGCCGTAAGCGGCAACTCATGCGGAGCAATGCAGATAACTCCGATTCTGGTAAAAGAGTGCAACAACATCCTGAAAAGAAGAAAAAGCAAGAAAAGATTTAAGCTGTCTGACCGCTTTAACGTGGCAAAATCGAAAGAGATGTTCATTTTGTTTCAGTCGGTCCACAATCCGCAAAACAGCATAGAGCAGGCCATAAGGTCGTGGAACGGCGGACTCAGATACAGCATAAAAGGCACTCAGCGATACTTCAACAAAGTAATGAATCTGCTGAAATAAACATTAAAACTTAACATAACGCTCTGCATGTCATATGATAGATCCTGTCATGCAGAGTTTTTTTATTTCATGACGAAACTAAACCGGCACGTGTCCTTATTGGCTACAACCTTCATATTAAATAAGAATAATAAACAAAAAGACTTAAAGAAACCTCAGATATTCATAAAATGGTATTATATTTGTAAACAAACTTATGAAACCATTTATCATTAAAAAATTATGACAACAGGAATTATTATTTTAGTTATCGTCGTACTGCTTGCAATTTGGTGTGTAAGCCTGTACAACAATCTTGTAAAACTTAGAAACAACCGCGAAAATGCCTTCGCAAATATCGACGTACAGCTTAAACAGCGCCACGACCTCGTGCCGCAGCTTGTAGCCACGGTGAAAGGATATGCCACACACGAGCGCGAAGTGCTGCAGAGAGTTACAGAAGCACGCACGGCAGCAATGGGCGCCACAACAATAAACGACAAGATCAATGCTGAAAATGCCCTGACAAGTGCGCTTGCCGGCTTGAAGGTGTCACTCGAAGCTTACCCTGACCTGAAGGCTAACCAGAACTTCATGCAGCTGCAGAACGAGATTGCTGACCTTGAGAACAAACTTGCCGCAGTACGCAGATTCTTCAATTCGGCAACAAGAGAGCTCAACAACGCCGTTGAGACATTCCCGTCAAACATCTTTGCCAAAATGTTCGGATTTAAAAAAGAACCTATGTTCGAGGTTCCACAGGAAGAGCGCGCAACATACGACAAGGCACCTGAAATTAAATTCTAACATAAATCGCAAGCATATATGAGATATGTCGGAATGCACACCCAGATTATGCGCAACAACAGATTGACAATAATGTTGCTGATCTTGTTTCCCGTAATAATCCTGGGCATGGTATGGGTATTCCTCGCACTGGTAAACTATTTCGGAAACGGATACTACGACCAATACGGCAACATTGTACACCAGCTTGACGCCGCAACAGTAAACTATTACTTCATGAACACCATACCATGGGTCATCGTGGGCGTAGGAATATGGTTTACAATAGCGTATTTTGCAAATACGGCAATGGTACGTGCCGCTACAGGAGCAAGACCGCTTACACGTAAGGAAAATCCCAAAATCTACAATATAGTTGAAAATCTTTGCATGACATGCAACATGGATATGCCAAAGATTAACATCGTAGACGACCCGCAGCTGAACGCTTTTGCAAGCGGTATAGATAAAAAGAGCTACACGGTTACGCTGACAACAGGAATAATCGACAGGCTCAACGATGACGAACTTGCAGGTGTGATAGCTCATGAGCTGACGCACATCCGTAATCACGACACAAGACTGCTGATAACAAGCATCATCTTTGTCGGCATCGTATCAACCATAATGAGCCTCGTTATCCAGATGATGTATAACGCATTCTGGTTTGGCGGACTAAGCAGCCGCAGCAGTGATGACGAGGACAACCGCGGCAACGGACTGTCTATGATTGCGGTATTCATAATCGGAGCTTTATGCTGTGCAGTTGCTTACTTCTTCACATTGCTTACTCGTTTTGCAATATCGCGTAAACGTGAATATATGGCCGACGCCGGAGGTGCTGAGCTTTGCGGCAATCCGTTGGCGCTTGCTTCTGCTCTGAGAAAGATATCAGGCGATCCTGGATTGAATAACGTCAAGCGTGACGATATCGCGCAGCTGTTCATTATTCATCCGCAACACTTCGCACCGGGCATGATGAATTTCTTTAATTCATTATTCAGCACACACCCGGATACAAAGAAAAGAATAGAGATCTTGGAGCAATTCTAAGAAACATAATTAAAAGACAAAAGTGGGGTTAGTCATACTGCCTGACAATTTATGGCAGTAGTCTAATTCCACTTTTGTCTTTATTATATCTTTGCCACCAACAAATAATTAAATTTGCGTTTTACGGTTGGTTTAAGCGTATATTTTGCCATCATAGCATCAAAATTTGCAGAATTGAAAATCAGCGAAGCTAAATCGTCTGCCATACAAAATAAATCTATAACTTTGCTCCCGGTGATCATGGCGATTATTGTTTGAATACTTTGTAATTCAGCACCATAAAGTTACAACGATTTTCGCTTATCACCAAACTTACAGGCATTTACAATTCGTCGAACTCACGTTATATTATTAAAAGAGATTACATGAAACAGGATCGTCCTGTATTGAAGGTTCTTGCGGCGAGAGTCTTGCTGAGAGAATGTTTTTATTTAGCGTCCGTACGCTTTCCAATTTATTTGGTAATGTGACCGCTGTGTTGGAATTTTTATTAATTTTATCATTCTGAATATATATATTTATTTATGCGTAGATTTTTATTTGCTTAATTGCTGCAATTACAATAGTAATTCCGCCTTTTTCCCAGAATATCGTTCTTCATGCTCCTGACCATTTCGACGGTCCTGTGAGAGATGGAATACGAATGTTTCCGGATAGCCTAGTTTACGACTTTCATGCCGAAGAAATTCATATTCCCAACATAATGACAATCGGAAGATTAGGAAATATTGGATTTACCAATCTGAAAAAAGTAACATTCGGCAATATAGATTATGTCTCGGGAGGTATATTTATGGATAATAACACTATTGAGGAGATAGTGTTTGAGGGAGCTATCGGTCATTTCGACTGCGCATTAGTTGCAAACTGCCCAAACTTGAGGAAAATCATATTCCGAGGTCCTGTGTCGAGTACAGGAGGCCAGGGATTTGCTCATAACTGTCCAAAATTGGACAGCGTGATATTTGAAAGCACTGTGGTCTATTTCGATTTGGATTTATTGAAAGACTCCAAATGTCCTAATTTAACGAAATACATCTGTCATGGGGCTTTTCTGAAAGTATATAACGACAAGATAGCATCAATAGCAGACATCGATTATCTGAAATCAAATCCTCGCCTGATAAAAGATTTGGAAAAGACTGCGCAGTGGCAGGCACAGATTCTGACAGCAAAGAACTCTGACTGGATGAGAAGCAATGAATATAAGTAAGCCAGAATACTTTATCCCGTCCTAAAAGCTTTGAATAGCAAGGAAGCGGACACATTGAAAGCAGCTATGAATTACGCATGGAGTCTGGGGATGAGGTCAAGACCAAACTTGATATTTTGAAAGAATCCCCAAAATACAACTCAGAACCACCCTTTGATATCGCTTTCAGATACGCAGAGCCTTCAGACAGAATGTTGAGAATGACACGCAAGAAATTCAATCTTGACAAAATAGCCGGTAAGAGGGATGATATCAGCAGAATCAAAAATCTCCTTTATTGGGTTCATGACAACATCGAACATGACGGAAGCAACGGTTTGGCTCCCGGAGCAAGAAATTTGGGAAATACATACGAATCTGCTCGCAGAAACAGTTGTGGTTACAACTGCAGGGCTCTTGCTATATGCTTGACAGAGGCATTGCTTGCTGTAGGGATTCCTGCAAGACATATAACATGTATCCCGAAAGGATGGGAGACGGACAGCGATTGTCATGTTATCTGCATTTCCTGGAGTAAATCACTGAATAAATGGGTTTGGTCTGCCCCTACATTTGCAACAGATGTCACCAATGAAAACGGAATCATGCTTCATCCTGGAGAAGTACTTTATAGATTGCAGCATGACTTGCCATTGATACTTGATGAAGAGGCGAACTGGAACAATAGGGTAAAACAAACAGTCGACTATTATCCTAAGGAGTACATGGCAAAGAATCTCTACTTTCTTGAAACAAATATATGGAATCAAGCTGAACCCGAAGGAGAAAGCAATCATCCTCAAGGTAAGACAGTAACATTAGTTCCGGTAGGTTTGACATACCCTCATGCTAATTACAACACATCGGATGAAAAGTGGTTTTGGCAAGCACCCGTTATAAAATAATTCCGATAATTAAGAGCCTGTTTAACATTCTTCTTTGAAGGTTCTGGACAGACCAAGAGAGCGAAACCATTGGAGGAAAATGAACATTCGCCTGGTTCCCTTCTACTTGAGAGTTGCCCAGCCGTAGTGTTTCATCAACTGCGTTTAACCCCAATTGGTCATTAAACCGCACATAGTTTATCTATTTTGTGCCTTCATGCTTTCATCCGCCTTTTTGTTTTCTATTGGCGACTTTTTGCCAGCTTTTTCTTGACATAGCCTGCTATGCCTGCGAAAAATCAAACAAAAATCCGCTCAATATAAAGCAAGAATCCGACTGAATCCTAATACCCGATTCGGGGTTAAGTCAACTTGATTCAGACACACTCGGTGAAACACTACCCGAAAACGCTTAATGTTTCTTTGTTCAGCTTTTCAAACGTATGTGCATTTATGTGGTA
>UMGF01087653.1_pt1 | contig 49158 bp, 25 predicted proteins | sample 1965181 | NCBI WGS metagenome assembly UMGF01 (sample SAMEA4836063, study PRJEB28245) | human gut metagenome | biome: gut microbiome; material: fecal sample | place: Denmark | collected 2008 | reverse complement strand
AACACCCCAAAAGTTTTATGTCTAACTTTTGGGGTGCAGTTCAATTTTGACACAACCTCTTATATTATTACTTTGTTTTACTCATCCAATAATTCTTTCGATCTTTCCAATGCTACATTGATATTCGGGCAGATATTCTTTTCGCCCAGCAGTTCGTAGAAGCCTGATTTCTCTAATGCTTTATGCACTTTTTCATTCACGCCGGAAAGTACGATCGTCGTCTTCTCCCGTTGCGCCATCTGGCAAAGATTGGTTAGATTGTGGATACCTGTTGAATCGATGAAGGGTACTTTCCTCATACGTATAATGCGCACTTTGGGACGGTCTCCCAGTCTGGACATGATTTCCTCGAACTTAGTAGCAATACCGAAGAAGTAAGGGCCGTTTATCTCATACACTTCCACGCCCTTGGGAATGGACAGGTTTTCTTCATCTTCTTTGCTGTTAGATTCTTCATTCAGATTAATCTCATCTTTGATAACAGAAATTTCAGTGGTTTCCATCACACGATGCATAAAGAGTACACAAGCTATGACAAGACCCACTTCAATAGCAATGGTTAAGTCGAAAATAACTGTCAGGAAGAAGGTAATCAGCAATACGGTGACATCTGATTTCGGATTCTTCAGTAGTGCCTTGAATGTGCGCCAGCCACTCATGTTATAGGAAACAATCACCAGCACACCTGCCAGACAAGCCATCGGAATGTATTGTGCCAGAGGCATCAGGAACAGAAGAATAAGTAATAGTACCACTGCATGTACCATACCTGCAACAGGGGTTTTACCACCATTGTTTATATTAGCCATTGTACGTGCAATGGCACCGGTGGCAGGAATACCACCAAACAAAGGTGTTATTAGGTTGGCAGCTCCTTGTGCTATCAATTCCGTATTGGAATCATACTTGTCACCGATAACACCATCCGCTACCGTAGCGGAAAGCAGCGATTCGATGGCTCCTAATACCGCAATGGTAATGGCTACAGGAAATAAGTCCTGAATAGCCTCCCAGTTTAGTGAAGGCATTACTGCATCCGGCAGTTCTGCTTTGATACTGAAGCGGTCGCCAATGGTATCTATACAATTGATTCCGGCATAAGTTTTCATCAGATATACCGCTACCGTTACTACAATAATGGCAATCAGCGACCCCGGTATCTTCTTTGAGAATTTTGGGGTTATGGCGATAATTGCAATACTTACGATGCTGACAATTGTATTCCACCAGTTGATAGTATCGAAATGCTGGAAATAGATCATCCATTTCCCGACAAAATCTCCGGGAACCTTTTCACCACCGAAATTAAGTCCGAAGATATCGGCTATCTGTGTGGTGAAGATAGTGACGGCAATACCACTGGTAAATCCCACGATGATAGGATAGGGGATAAACTTGATTACAGCACCCAGCTTGAATATACCTAACAAAATAAGAATGACTCCTGCCATCAGTGTGGCAACAATCAGTCCCGCTTCTCCATATTGCTGGATGATACCATAGATAATGACGATAAAAGCTCCCGTGGGACCACCTATCTGTACTTTGCTACCTCCCAACATGGAGATAATGAATCCGGCAATGATTGCCGTGATAATACCTTTCTCGGGTGATACACCGGATGCAATACCGAACGCAATGGCAAGCGGAAGAGCAACGATACCTACTATGATACCGGCCATCAGGTCTGCCATGAATAATTCTTTCGAGTAGTTCTTCAAAGCCGTGAATAGCTTTGGTCTGAATTCGAACGCTTTCATAAATAATCTGTACTTTTTGTGAAACGAGGTGCAAAATTAGACAAAATAATGCATATATTGGTTGATTGCTTTCAAATATATTATATTTGCAGCAGCTAACTGTAATATTATGAAATCACGACTGCTTATATTCTTTCTTTTTCTTTCTATTTTTAATATATATGCTTCGGATGTGAAGTTTTATAATATTAATGCGATGTATGGAATTTCCATGCGGGAAATGGCCTCTGTTTGTAAAGATGGGAATGGTTTTATCTGGGCTTCCTCTAAAACGGGTATATTGAGAATTACGGAAAGTGATTATCGCATTTATCAGCTTCCTTATAAAACAGCCAATATCATAAATGTCAAATTGGTCTATAATAATTCATTTTTAATAGCATATACGAATAATGGGCAATTTTTTCATTATAATGAGCTGTATGACCGGTTTGATTTATTTCTGGATCTTAGAATATCTTTCAATAATACTTTTTTAAGTGTAGGTAAAGTTGTTATTGATGATGAACAGGCTCTCTGGATTCCTACGTCCGGGGGATTGTGCAAATATAAAAATGGAATATTTACCCAAATAGGTGAGGCGCCAATTCGAACACAGTGCATAACGTCTTATGATCAGACACATCTGCTTGTAGCCAGTCAAGACAGTATTAGATTATTAAATACAAATACGTTGAAACAAAAAAGTATATGTGGAATAGAAGATATGTTTCAGATAAATACTCTTTTTTATGATCATAAAAGAGAGGTTGTATGGATAGGAACTTCCACTGATGGTCTTTTCTATCTGGACATGAAAAAGAAAACGTTATTGCCATTTTCTAATTTCCCAAAGCAACCTATCGCAGTGATAACGGAAAGTTCGGATTCAACACTGTTAGTCGGAATCGACGGGCAGGGAGTATGGGAATTGGATAAGGATAAAAAAACGGTTCTGAACATTCTGAAAGAAGATATTGATAATCCTTTCTCTCTTCGTGGAGATGGGGTTTATGACATCTTTTGCGACGGTCAGCAGAGGGTGTGGGTCACTACCTATACTGGTGGGCTTTCTTTCTTCGACTGGAAATCTCCCTTAATTAATCAAATTACCCATCAGGTTAATAATCCGAATTCTTTAGGGAATGATAATGTAAACAAGATATTGGAAGATAGCAAAGGGGATATCTGGTTTGCTACAAATAATGGGATAAGCAGGTGGAGAGTCGCCACTAATGAATGGGATACTTATTATCAGAATAAACAGGAACAGGCACAGGTCTTTCTGGCTTTATGTGAAGATGACGAAGGAAATATCTGGGCAGGTTCGTTCTCATCCGGGTTTTATGTTTTAGATCGGAATACCGGAAAAGAATTGGTTCATTATCCGCGGAATACATCGGATTTGAAATCTGACGGTAAATTCATAATGAATATATATAAGGACAGTGAGGGTGATATCTGGATTGGAGGTATCCAAGATGTAATATGTTATTTAACAAAAGAAAAGCGTTTTCATACGTATGGTGCACAGCCCATGCGTACGTTTATGGAGTTTTCTCCGGGAAAAATGCTGTTGGCCTGTACTTATTCTGTGCTTTTGCTAGACAAAGAAACAGGGAAAATCACTTTCTTACCGGAATGTCTTGCACAGGATATTTTAGTAATGGGAGATGATATTTGGGTGGCTACTTCCGGAGACGGATTGCTGCACCATAACTACACGACTCGTGAAACTCATAAAATAACAGTGGAATCCGGATTGCCATCTAACTATGTGAATAGTGTCATGTATGATAATGGGTATTTATGGTTAGGAACGGAAAATGGATTGTGCCGCTATAATCCTGCCGACAGCACGGTGCATGCTTATTATTCTACTTTAGCTCTCTCCAGTGCTTCATTCAATGTGAATGCCAGCTGCAAATTACGTAATGGCGAATTGATGTGGGGTACAAATAATGGGGCGGTAATGTTTAACCCCGATAAATTATATCATACCCAGCTCAACGGGGAGATTTATTTCCAGAATATCACTATTTCCGGCAGTTCTATCAGAGAAAATCAAGATTTGTTGCGTGGAATTCCGGTGAATAAGCAAACAGATATTTCATTTAAATATGATCAGAATACTTTGACGCTTGAGGTATTGCCTATTGGCGTTTCTTCCAAAGAAATAAAATTTTCATGGAAAATGGAAGGGCTTGATACAGAATGGTCACATCCTTCCAATCAGCAGATAATCACTTATACCAATATTCCTAATGGGAATTTCCGGCTTAAAGTAAGAATGTACAATAATTCACTTTCTCAGATAGTTGATGAACGTACATTGGACATACACGTTATTCCGCTTTACTGGCAGACGTGGTGGTTCCGTCTGGTGGTATTCATTATTATAATGAGCATTACATTCTTTGTGCTTAAATTCTATATAAACCGTTTAAAACAGCGTCATGCCGAAGATAAAATTCGTTTTTTCACAAATACGGCTCATGATCTTCGTACATCGATAACGTTGATAAACGCGCCTATTCAGGAATTGAATAAAGAGAAAGAATTATCAGACAAAGGGCATTATTATCTGAATCTGGCTACGGAACAGTCTGAACGTTTATCTAATGTTGCAACCCAACTCCTGGATTTTCAGAAAGTGGATATGGGGAAAGGACAACTGTTTCTGGTAATGGTTGATATTGTTAAATTGGTGTACAGGCGGAAAACAATGTTCAAGTCTACGGCGGGAAAAAAGAATGTTATATTGGAGTTTGTCTCTAACAGGGAATCTTATATGTCAGCTGTCGATGAATTGAAAATAGAGAAAGTGGTTGATAACTTGATATCTAATGCGATAAAGTATTCTCATACGAATGGTAGGGTGGAACTTACATTGAATTGTAATGAGTACTATTGGAGCTTGGAGGTAAGAGATTATGGATTGGGTATCTCGGATAATGCTCAGAAGAAGCTGTTCAAAGAGTTTTATAGAGGAGATAATAAGGTTAATTCACGCATGGTAGGTTCCGGGATAGGCCTGTTGTTGGTGAAGAATTACGTTTTAATGCATGAGGGAAAAGTCTCACTTGAAAGTAAGGAGAATGAAGGTTCTTTATTCAAAATAAACATCCCTTATAAAGAAGTGGTTGAGGTTGCACCTGCTGAACATGAAGAGCCGGGGAATATCACATCTGCTGATGGTCCGTCTGATCAATCGGAATATAAAAAGGAAGATGATAAGTCCGAAAAGAAGAAATCTATATTAATCGTAGATGATAATAAAGATTTGCGGAACTTCCTGAAGTGTTCTTTTGAAAATCAATATAACATCTTAGAGGCTGGCAATGGCAATGAAGCATGGGAATTACTTCAAAAGGAATCTCCAGAATTGATTATTTCGGATGTGATGATGCCTGATATGGATGGCTTTGAGTTATGTAAATTGATCAAATCTACTTTTGAAACTTCGCATATTCCGGTGATTCTGCTAACTTCACTTTGTGATAAAAGTGACCAGTTGGAAGGTTTAGGCTTGGGAGCGGAGGATTATATCACAAAACCTTTCGATATATCACTTTTGGAGCAACGAATAAAGTCCCTTATGCGGAACAGGGAAATCGTCAGAGAGAGAGCTTTGAAATTGATAAAGTCGGATAATGATAATCAACAGGTTATTTTGGACAATGAGCTTAACGATCATTTTGTGAAAAAAGCAGTGGAAGTAATCCATAATAATATGCAAAATCTGGATTTTGACAAAGAAAGCTTTGCTATGGAAATGCATGTGAGCGGTTCACTGTTATATAAAAAAATAAAAGCATTGACAGGCCAATCACCTATTGAGTTTATTAAATCCATTCGTTTAAACCGGGCTTTAGAATTACTCCAATCTCATAAATACACTATTACGGAAGTTAGCGAACTTTGTGGTTATTCCAGTATCAGTTACTTTAGTACGGTGTTTAAAAAGTACTTTGGCAAGTCTCCTACAGAGGTCTAATTTACTTCTTTTTCCTGTTTTTTATCGTTTATAGTATAGAATATCTAATATCTAAAATTATATATCTAATATCTAAAAGTGTATTGGGTACACTTCTGTAGCTTTGTGCATCGATGTACGGAATGTATGTCGATGGAGTTATTGTTATGTTAAATCTAATCAAGTTAATCTTATGAAATGTATGTATGATGATGACGGTTAAGTCAGCTATTTATGTAAAGACTGCAAAATTAGAGATAACCGTAGCGATACATATCACTTTCGGTAATCTGTAATGAATTTCATGTGGCTTTGACATTTAAAGGGGGGCTGGTGCCAATGGCTACTATTATTAATGAAAAACATAGAACCCCATTACTTATATATTATGAAGAACAACAAGCTTTATTTTGTTTTTCTTTTCTTAAGTATTTTGTTCGCAAGTTGCAATGGCGAAGAAGTAATTGAGAAATGGCCTGAAATAGGCAACTATTATGATTCGAGCAAGCCTATTGAGTTAAAATCCATGTCACCCGACTGGGGAAGAATCAACGATTCTTTTATTATCAAAGGAAACTTTCCGGTTGACACGACCGGAAAAGTCAAAGTTTTCTTTGCCGACAAGGAAGCTGTTATCGTAAACAACAATGGAAATGAACTGTATGGGCTTATCCCCAAGCAGATGCCCGGTTATAACGAGATAATATTGGAAGTGGAGGGTAAAAAGTACACCTCTGACAATGTGAAGTTTAAGTACTATCAGACTCAATCTGTGAAAACAATATTGGGAAAATTTGGTGAAGACGGCTGGACATCGTCAGATGACAGTAAAATAGAAGAATTCCGAATGAATGAGTGTACGGGAATTGTAGCTGTTGCAGGACAAAAGAGTGATAATTTCATTTTCGTTGGAGGAGGATGGGGCGACCGTACCTATTTTGTGTCATTAGAGGATAATGTGGTGATTCGTCTGATTAATATTGGTTATATGGGGGCTGTTGCAGTTGATAGTTCAAGGGAAAAAGTGAGTATCATGCCCCGTAATGGAGGTGCTTTATACACAGCTTCCCGTGCGGATGGATGGGTTTTAAACTCTCTTGGTCTCACAATACCTTTCCAAGGCGATTGCCAGGGGGCATTGGCTTATGCCGAAGATGACCGCTATTTGTATGCAATGTCCGGTGATGGTCTTTATGAAATAGATTTGGAAGATAAAGGTTATACAAAGTTATTTGCTACATCAGATTACCCGGCTTTTGATGGAGTGAACACCGGCCAGTGGAGGCATTATCTGACTTATAGTAAATATGATAAGTGCTTTTTTGCCTCTTATCCTGAGAGTAATGGTATTATGAAGATATGGAAAGATACTTCGGGCGCATGGCAAGTGGAACGCTATGCCGGCTTCCAACCGGGATGGTTGGCTACAGCTTTTGGAGATAGATTGACGGATGCCGTATTGAAACAACCTTGCGGAATGGCGGTGAATAGTAGCGGTGAACTCTATGTATGTTGCAAAAATAGCCATTGCATTGTGAAAATCAAAGGAAGGCTTGTCTCTTTGGTAGCGGGAGCTCCTGATCGGGCAGGAAGACTAAACGGATTCCCTACGGATGCATTGTTTGATAATCCATTGTGTATTGCTTTGGATTCGGAAGAGAACTTCTTCATTGGTGAAGAATCTTCAAAGGCCATCCGGAAAATGACAATTGAATAAAAGTAGAAATCATATAAAATGAATCAAGATGAAGATTAAACATATATTACTGTTTCTCATGGCATGGGTAAGTTCTATGAATTTGGCCTATGCGCAACAGACTGTGGTAGCTTCGGGTTCGGTTATGGACGAGAAAGGCGAGCTCTTAATCGGAGTATCGATTTCTGTAAAGGAAGTTCCTTCTATGGGTGCTATTACGGATATTGACGGTCGTTTCAAGATAGGGGGTATCAAAGTTGGGCATACGTTGGTCATATCCTATGTGGGGTATGATCCTCAGGAGATAAAGATGAACAAGAGCAACGAGCGCATGCGCGTAGTGTTGAAGGAGAGTTCGAATGTAATGGATGAGGTTGTGATTACGGCATCGGGTAAGGTACAGAAGAAAATTAATGTGACAGGTGCCATTACCGGAGTTGAGGTAGCTACGCTGAAAACTCCTGCCACTTCCATAAGCAACATGTTGGGCGGACGCGTTCCGGGCATCATTTCCGTTACACGTAGTGGAGAGCCGGGTAAGGATTTCTCCGAGTTCTGGGTGCGTGGTATCAGTACCTTTGGTGCCGGACAGGGAGCTTTGGTGTTGATTGACGGTGTCGAGGGCAACTTGAATACGCTCGATCCCGAAGACATTGAGAGTTTCTCTATCTTGAAGGATGCCTCTTCTACGGCGGTTTACGGTGTACGTGGTGCCAACGGTGTGGTATTGGTAAGTACCAAGAAGGGTAAAGCCGGAAAACTGAATTTGCAGGTAAAGGCAAATGCCGGTATCTCTTATTCTCCTCGAATGCCCAAATATGTACGTGCTGCGGAATATGCGGCACTCGCCAACGAAGCTGCCGTGACACGTGGACGTATTCCTGTCTATTCCGATGTGGATGTGGATTTGTTCAGGAACCACATGGACCCTGATTTTCATCCGGATGTGGATTGGAGGGATGTTATCTTGAGAGATTATACCTGGAACCAGCAATACTTCCTGAGTGCGTCGGGAGGTGGTGAAGTAGCTCGCTATTACATCAGTGCCGGTTTTACGACAAAAGATGCCATCTTTAAACAAGATAAAGGGGTAAACAAATACAATACGAACGTAAACTACAACAAGTTCAATTTCCGTGCTAATGTGGATGTGAATGTCACTTCCACCACTACGCTTTCGCTGAATGAAGAGACTGTGATTGTTACTCAGAATTATCCGGGATATGGAAACGACAGTAAGGTATTGTGGCAGGCACAATCCAATCTGACTCCGGTGACAGTACCGTTGATGTACACCACAGGGCAGGCACCTGGATATGGCACTGATAAATCGAATATTAGTCCATATGTATTGTTGAATATGACGGGTTATCGCAAGTTCTATTCCAATGATAATAAAATCACGATGCAGCTCAATCAGGATTTGAAGATGATAACTCCCGGACTGAGTATTGCAGGATTGGTCAACATTAATTCGATAGGTGCGAGAACCCAAGTTCGCGAAAAAATGCCGGCCATTTATTATGCTCATGGTTATAAACGTGATGGAACACTCGATTTGGAGAAAATATCTGATGCAGTGGAGCCCTATTATACAAATTGGAATGACACTGAGCGTAGAATTTATTGGGATTTCCGACTGAATTACGACCAGACATTTAATAAGGTACATAAGGTGGGTGCCTTGGTGAAGGCCGAATGGAGCGATTATGAAGCATCGAAATATAATCAATTGCTGACTGCTATCCCTAAACGTTATAATAGTTACTCAAGCCGTTTCTCTTATTCGTATGATGATACTTATATGGCCGAATTTAATATGGGTTACACCGGTTCGGAGGCTTTTGAGAAAGGTAAGAAATTTGGTTGGTTCCCTGCTGTTTCTATAGGTTGGGCTCCCACGCAATATCGCTTCTGGCGTAATAAGGACAATTTTATCAATTATTTCAAAATCAGGGCTTCGTATGGTATAGTAGGTAACGACCGCCTCACTTGGGACGACTCGGTACGTTTTCCCTATCTTACTTTGATTGGTTACACAGGTTCCGGCAGTTGGAATAACGGTTCCGGCTTGACCGAAACGCAAGTGGGTTCCAGCAACCTGCGCTGGGAAAAGGCCAAGAAAGCTGACATCGGTATTGATGCACGTTTCTTCCACGAACGTTTTGAGCTGACAGTCGATTTCTTCCAGGATATACGTTCCGGTATTTATCAGCAACGCCAGAGTGTACCGGAAGAGATGGGACTTCCGTCATTGCCTTGGGCCAATGTGGGTGAAATGAAGAGCTGGGGTATGGATGGACATATCTCATATACGCAGCCTTTGGGTGACAATGACAAATACCTGATTGTACGTGCCAACTACACACAGTCCATGAACAAAATCACCAATTTCGAGGAAGACCTTAAGAAATACGATTACCAATCAGCCGTAGGATATCAAAGTGGAGTTAACCGAGGCTTGATAGCTTTGGGCTTGTTTAAAGACCAGGCAGATATAGATAATAGTCCTCGTCAGGATTTTGGCAATTACTTGCCGGGTGACATCAAGTATAAGGATGTCAATGGCGATGGCATTGTCAATTGGGATGATATTGTACCTTTGAAGTATTCTTATGTGCCTCAGATACAGTATGGATTTGCCACAGAGTTTAACTGGAAGAACTTCAATGTAAGTGTCCTGTTCGAGGGAGTAAGCCGCGTGACCTATTTTAAAGGTGGAAATATGTATCAGCCATTCTCGGGTAGTACAGCCGGTAATGTGATTACAGATTTTGCCAACCCGGCAAACCGATGGATTTCACGTGAGATCTCAGGCGACCCTGCCACCGAGAATCCGAACGCCAAGTATCCTCGTCTTTATTATGGAGGTAGCAGTAATAATAGTCAATCATCTTCTTTTTGGTTGTCTGATGGTAGTTACTTGCGTCTGAAGAATGTGCAAGTCTCTTATACACTCAAGAACCAATTCCTGAAAAAGTTTGGTCTTCAGAAAGCAGTAATTAGTATGATTGGAGACAATTTGGCAGTTTGGTCTAAAGAGAAGATGCTGGATCCTGCACAGGCGGGAGATAATGGAACAGTCTATCCTGTCCAGCGAGTGTATACTTTACAGCTTAATCTTTCATTCTAATATAACCTGACAATTATGATAAAATTTGGAAATTATAAAAGAGAATTCGGTTTTCTCGGCAGAATAGCCGCAATAACCGTTATTTTGGTTTCAAGCATTATGTTCGGTTCGTGCGAAAAATACTTGGACATTGACCAATATGTGTACGATCAGACCACACTGGACTCCATTTTCCTTTCCCGCTCCAGAACGGAAGAGTATATCAATGGAGCGGCTGCTCTTCTTCCCGATGAATCAATACTTATGAATGGTTGGGGATGGTCTTCTACATTGCCCAGTGGATTGGGCTCAGATGAAGCAATCGTTCCGTTTGTAACGAATGGAAATGCTATACTTTATGATGAAGTGAAAGAAACGAACTCATGGTTTAATCCGTGGCCCGATTGCTATAAAGGAATCCGTAAGGCCAACATCGTATTGGAGAATATATCCAAAAACCAGGAGCTTACCGAGATGGAAATGCGTGATTTCAAGGGAAGGGCTTATTTTCTGCGGGCTTACTTCTATTTCTATTTGGTAAGATTGTACGGGCCTGTGGTTGTACTTCCCGACCGTCCTTTCGATACGGACGAAGATGTAGCGTCAGTTTCATTCGAGCGTTCCACTTACGATGAGTGTGTAGAGAAAATCTGTGCCGACTTTGAAGAAGCAGCTAAATTGTTGCCTGCAAGTCGTATAGATGCATTGCAGTATATACCTACCAAGGGTGCTGCTTTGGCGTTCAAAGCTCGTATGCAGCTCTATGCTGCCAGCCCCCTTTTCAATGGTAACAGTTACTATTCCGATTGGAAAGACTCAGAGGGGAGGAATTTCATTGCCCAGACGGAAGACAAGGTTAAGTGGGGAAAAGCTGCCGCCACGTTCAAGCGGATTATTGATATGAATAAGTATGCCATTCATACTGTATCCAAAATAGTGAATGAAAAGGGTACAGGCACATTGCCTCTTCCCGAGACGGTATCTGATGCCGACTTCCCTGATGGAGCCGGAGGTATAGACCCCTATAAGTCATACAAGACGCTGTTTGATGGTACTTACCAGCCTGAGTTGGTTAAAGAATACATCTATTTTTCAAAAAATAATGGAAACTATATTCTTGTGACACCTTCCAAATTGGGGGGAATATCTTCATTTAGTGTTACTTTAGATATGATTGATGAATACCGGATGGCTGACGGTAGACCGTTTAGTGAAGCTACTCAGGCGGAAAAATCATGGCAGGCAGTGGGACAAGATAAAACATTCTCGTCAGATTATCTTCTTTCCGGAAACAGAGCTCATCGTGATGATGGTCGCGAGCCGCGTTTTTATGCGGCTATTGGTTTCAATGCTTGTATCTGGCCTACAACTTCCCACCGTGACGGTTTGTCAGCAGGTACCAGAAACTATGTTACCGACTATTACTACGGAGGTAGTGCATCTGATATGAATAATAATGATAACAGAACCAGGACCGGATATACCTGCCGGAAATATGTGCATCAGGATGATTGTATCTTTTGGAATGGAGTGGTAAAAGCGAAGACTTATCCGATATTCCGCTATGCTGAAGTATTGTTGGGGTATGTAGAAGCGATGAACGAAATGGAAGGTTCGTATACGGACGAAGATGGGCAGGTGACGGTTACTCGTGATGTGGATCAAATGGTGAAATATTTCAATCAGATTCGTTATCGTGCCGGTCAACCGGGAATCACAACTGCCGATGCAGCCGACCAAAGCAGGATGCGTGAACTAATTAAGCATGAAAGGTTGATTGAGTTTGCTTTCGAAAGTCATCGTTATTGGGATTTGCGCCGTTGGAAAGATGCCTATGACGCTTACAACAAACCCATCAGAGGATTGGATGTAAGTGCTCGCGAATCACAACGCGAACAGTTCTATACAGAAAGAATTTGGAATACAGAAAAAACCATGAAACGTATGTTTTCCAACAAGATGTATCTGTGGCCGCTTGACAGAAATGTGCTGAGAAAGAACGGTAAGTTGGTACAGAACCCAGGATGGAATTAAAATGAAAACAATAAAAGCTGATAATATGAAGAGAATAGCATTTTTTTCGATAACCTTGCTGTTGGCATGTATGGCGGGTTGCGACAATAAAATACCTATGGAAGAGAATTTATGGCCCGAAACGGTTTATCTGGTTGGGGCAAAGGATAAGATTATAAATAGAGATCTGAATATAGGTTATGAAAAAGATACCATATATGCATCGGTTGCCATCAGCGGTTCGCTGCCTACCAAGGAAGATATAACTGTTACTATTGAAGAATTTCCTTCTGGTATTGAAAGTTATAACCAGAAAGAACTTGGTTCGGATGATATAAAGTATCGTACGTTGACAAATGGTATCTATAGTTTTCCGCAAGAAAATGTGGTTGTGAAAAAGGGTGAAACCTATGGCACGTATCCTGTTCACATTGACCCATCCACTTTGCATATAGATTCGCTCTATATGATGGCGTTTAAACTTAGTGGAACATCTCGTTTTGAACTGGCTAAAGAAGATACAGTGGTGCTAATCCGTCTGAATCTGATGAATGACTATTCAGGGCTTTATTATATGGACGGTGTGATTAAGCCTGCTGATAATCCGAAAGATTCCGTTATCTATAAGTCGCCTCGCACGTTGCAAGCTGTAGTCGATGGTAACACTGTACGTATGTATCATCAAAAGAATGAATGGTCGAAAGGTGCTACAGACTACAGACCCGATTATTGCTTTAATATCACCGTAAATCCGGATAATTCAGTAACCTTAACGTCTTGGGATAAGTTTAACCTTGTCAGTGGTGGCGGTAAGTATTACCCCGAAATGGAAGTGTACGATTTGTGGTATACTTTCAGAGAGGATGGTATGTTGAAGAAAACCAGGGGATTTGTGTATAAAGAGCGTAAGAACGATGATGAAGTACGCAAGATAAACGACTGGATGGAAGAAAATAGAAAGTACGATTATTAAGAGATTCTATTTTAAGGTAAAGTTAGATTGCATTTTTTATTACCATTAGTTTAAGAAGGTGGTGCTTCGTGAGAAGCACCATTTTCTGTAAATTATATAAAATCTATATCATGAGAACCTATTTTTTCTCTTTATTATTCCTGTGTATGCAAAATGTATTTGCACAAGCACCATTAGCAGTGGAAACGGATTCTATGAGTGTAGAAAACCTTTTTCTACAACAAATGTCACATTTCCCTCAGGAAAAGCTTTACCTTCAGACAGACCGTGGCATTTACATGTCCGGTGAAACCCTTTGGTTCAGGACACATTTAGTAGATGCTCTTATGTTAAAGCAAGCTAATGCCAGTCGATATGTATATGTAGAGTTGGTGAATCCGTTGGGCAACTTGGTGGAGAGAGTGAAAATAAGACCGGACTCTTTGGGATGTTTTTACGGACATATTCCATTGGGTGAAGATCTGCCGGAAGGCAACTATTCTCTCAGAGCCTACACTTGGTTCATGCAGAATATAGGTGAAGAGTACTTTCCCCATAAACTGATTTATATATCCGATCCCGTATCCGAAGCGATATCTCCGGAAATCAGTTATTCTGCTGAAAACAACGATATTCATGCGGAAATACATTTTCTCAGTAAACCGGACAACCGATCCGTCACTCCCACACAAGCCATTCTTTTCCCCGATGGAGACAGGGACAAAAAAGGAAAAGTCTTATCATTGGAAGGGGAAAATATCCATTACACTTTCAAGAAGAAGGAGATTCCTGCTTCGCGCACGTTTTTGTTACAGACAGTGTATGACGGAAAAATTTCCAATCGCTATTTCAGAATCCCCGAATTGAGTAAAACCTTTGATGTGGCTTTCTTCCCCGAAGGAGGTCATGCAGCTCAATCCACCACAATCAAAATGGCATTTAAGGCCATCGATGCAGATGGTTTGTCTACAGAGGTAGAAGGTCAAGTATTTGACGACGAAGGTCAGGTATGTGCCGATTTCAAAAGCCAGCATTTGGGTATGGGGAGTTTTCGGATGTATTATGTTCCCGGAAAAAAGTATCATGCCGTTTGTAGTGACGGAACAGGCGTTTCCAAGCGTTTTGATTTGCCCGAACCTTCTCCGGATGCTATCTCCCTGAATACACTTTGGTCTAAAGATTATTTGCGGGTAAGTCTTTCCAAATCACCCGATACCCCATTGGGCACTTCGCTGACACTGGTGGCGCATTTGCGGGGCATCGTTCTGTATGCACAACCCTGGGATGATAAACAAAATTATGTTGACTTTGAAAAAGACTTTTTTCCGGCGGGCATCGTTCATTTTCTGCTGGTTGATGAAGGAAGAAACATTCTGAGCGAACGTTTAGTGTTTTCTCTACAAAAAAGTGCACTGGCGCAGACTGAAGTCCGGCCTGACCGCGAAAACTACTTGGCAAGAGAGAAGGTAGATATGGATATACAGATTAAAGATATAAATGGAAACCCCATGTCAGGCAACTTCGCACTTGCAGTTGTTGACAGAACAGACGTGAAGCCGGATACCGTTTCCAACATTGTTTCCACCTTATTGCTCACTTCCGATCTTAAAGGACACATTGAGTCACCGTTGAGTTACCTGCAGGATAGCCGCAGTTCTTCCTATGCCCTGGATTTGCTGATGATGACACAAGGCTGGCGGAAATACAACATACCGGAGGTATTGAAAGGCAACGTAACCAGCGCATTGCCCTATAATTTGGAACTGGGTGATGAAGTTTCCGGTAAAGTAGAGGGCTTGTTTTCTGCATTGAAAGAGGGAAATATCTCTTTGCTCGCCCTTAAAGATTCACTCATCGGGACAGAACTGACGAAGCCTGACCGGAATGGGCGGTTTGTATTCGATAAACTGGAATATCCCAGTGGTACTCACTATATTGTCCAGGCGCTCAGCAAGAAAGGTTCTTCAAAAGTTTTTATCGAACTGGATCCTTACAAATCGTTTCCTGCTCCCCGAATCGGGTGTATTCCCCGCATTGAAAAGCCGCATATCGAGGAGAACTATATGGCAAAGATGGATCAGAAGTATACGATAGAAAATGGAATGAGAGTTTATAATCTGGCGGAAGTGATAGTGACAGGTAGAAGAGAGAGAGTTGTAAAAACGGAATCTCCCTTTTATTCGGTGGGAGTTTCGAAGGTGCTGACGGAAGAGGATGTAAAAAAAGGACATTTTATTTCTACATACGACCTTTTGCGACGTTTGCCGGGTATTACTATCACGAATAATGAAGTGCGTTATCGATTTGCTCCGGTCATGGTGTTGCTGGACAATGTTCCCGAAGAAAACTTTGATTTTGACCTGTTGGACGTGGATGACATCAAAGATGTTTTTTACTCCCCTGCCACTTCTGTCGGTCCTCTTTACGGGTCGGCTGCGGGAAATGGTGCCATAGTAGTCACTACGAAGAATGGGTTTGTACAGAAAAATAAAATGAATAGCAACATGCAGACTATTAAGACTTTAGGTTATCAGCAAACTGTAGAATTCTACTCACCGGCGTATGACACGGAAGCAAAGAAAGAATCCGTCAAGCCAGACTTACGTTCTACGATATACTGGAATCCGAGCGTGCAGGTTGATGAATCGGGAACTGTTCACGTCAGCTTTTATACAGCCGATTCTGCTGCCGATTATGGGGTAGTGATAGAAGGTGTTTGTACATCGGGCAATCTCATTTATTCAGGTGAAAAAGTAATATCGCGGCATAGCGATTCTTATTAATTTTTTGTTGAAGTAATTTAAATATATAGCTTATGAAAAACATTACAAACGTATTTTACGAATTTCTTATAGCTTTATGCTGTTTGATGTCTTCTTCCGCACTTTGGGCATGGGAAGATATGTCAATGCCTCGACTGCATGTTGAAGGCCGTTACCTGGTAGACCCGCATGGGAATAAAGTGAACCTGCATGGGTTTGCACAGACCTATAGTCCGTGGTTCAATGAGATGGGGCAGAAGTGGGACAATTATGATGTGGAGAAATGCTTGAAATACAATCAAGGGTTGATTGATGACATTATGGCTGCCGGTTGGAAAATGAATTTTCTTCGATTACATATGGACCCGTATTGGTCAAATTCTCCGGGAATTCATGTAGAAGGAGAGAATGACATTTCAGCATTCGATTTCAATCGGTTTAAAAACTATCTTGATAGGGTATTTATTCCGATGGCGGAATATGCTGTCTCGAAAGGACTTTATGTAGTCATGCGTCCTCCCGGAGTATGTCCGGAAAAAATAGCTGTAGGAGATGAGTATAATCAGTATCTCATTAAAGTATGGACACACGTAGCCCAACATCCGAAATTGAAGAATCATCCCAACATTATGTTTGAACTGGCCAACGAACCGATTAATATACTTGGTCCCGATGGTACTTACGGAGCCGGTTCGCAGGGACACTTCGATAAACTGAAAGAGTATTTTCAGTCGGTGGTAGATGCGATGCGTGCACAAGGTTGCGGTAACATTCTTTGGATACCTGGTCTGGGTTATCAAGGGTTGTATAAAGGGTTTGCCGTCAATCCTATCGAAGGAGATAACATCGGTTATGCGGTACATCTTTATCCGGGTTGGATGGGAAGTGATGGAGAAAATGGGGATGGTGGTTCCAGTACGGGAGGCTATGAACCTTTCCAGAAAGGATGGGATGATTCCGTAGCTCCGGTAGCATCATTCGCACCTATCATGATAACAGAAATGGATTGGGCACCGTCAAAATATAACGCTTCGTGGGGGAAGGCTCATACCGGTACATTCGGTGGTCCCGGTTTTGGAGCAAATATGAAACATATTGTAGATAATTCGGGTAATGTAAGCTGGCTTATTTTTACGGGTGCTGATTTGTTGGCAAAATTTAAGGATACTCCACCTGCTGAGGGAGAAGCGTACACCTTCCTGACCGATCCCGAAGCCTGTCCGTGGCCTACCTATCATTGGTATCAGGAGTATGCAAAGGAAAATTATCCACGTCCTGATTTTACTTATCAGTCACATAGTGATAATGGGGATGGCACATACACTAATCCTGTTATATTCGGTGACTTTCCTGATCCGGATGTAATCCGTGTGGGTGATGTCTATTATATGGTATCCACCACCATGTACATTTTCCCCGGAGCCACCATTCTGAAATCTTATGATTTGGTGAACTGGGAGTATTGCTGTAATCCGTTGGAGCGCATAGAGGCATCCGATGGTTATAATCTTGAAAATGGTCAGAACCGTTACAGCCGTGGCCAGTGGGCAACAGCTCTTCAATATCACAACGGCAAGTTCTATCTCCTGTTTACTACACTGGATGAAGGTGGATACCTATTGACCACTACCGACATTGAAGGTGAATGGGAAAAGAAGAAGCTAAATGATGGCTTTTATGATTGCGGATTGCTTTTTGATAATGATAAAATATACGTAGTTTACGGTATCAACCAGCTTCGTATAGCCGAATTGGATGAAGATTTCAATAAAATTCCCGGCAGTGATAAGGATGTGGTTAAATGGTCTTTCCGCGAAGGGCTTGAAGGGAGCCGTTTGTATAAGATAGGTGAGTATTATTACATTTACTCTACGTATGGAGGATGGCCTGCTTTTCAAACTGTTTTCCGCTCTAAGGATATCTATGGACCTTATGAGGAAAAGAAGCTGATAGACGATGACAACATTCATCAGGGAGCTTTGGTAGAAACGCAGACCGGAGAGTGGTGGACTATGCTTTTCTATGATAAAGGTGCTTATGGACGATTTCCTAACCTGCAACCCGTAAAATGGGTGGATGGCTGGCCTGAAATAGGTGAGAACGGAAAAGGAGTCACTACTTATCGTAAGCCCGATGTTGGTAGGGAATACCCCATAAAGTCATTGCCTACCAATGATAATTTCAGGCATTATAAATTAGGACTACAATGGGGATGGAATCATAATGCGGACAGATCAAAATGGTCGTTGACTGAACATGCCGGTTATTTGCGGTTGTATACGGCAAATGTTACCGACAGCCTGCATAAAGCCAAGAACACATTGACTCAGAGAATTCTGGGGTATCCTCAGGACTTGGAACATTCCTATGGCACGGTCAGGATGGAGATAGGCGAGATGCAGGAAGGCGATGTGGCAGGATTGGCAGTATTTCAGGACCCTTATGCGTTTATTGGCGTTAAAGTCATAGATGGGCAGAAGCGGTTGGTTTATACCACTGCCCCTGTAGTATCGTCAGCTGCAAAATCGGAGCAGATAGGAGAAGTGGTCACTGAACAGGTAATCTATTTGCGCGCTATTGCCAATTACAACACAAGTAGGGCAAGCTTTTATTACAGCCTGGACAACAAGACCTATACAAAATTTGGGGATGACCTGAACATGAAGTATGATCTGACGGTATTCACAGGCAATAAGTTCGCTATCTTTAATTATGCAACTGCCCAGACAGGAGGCTATGTGGATGTAGACTGGTTCTCTACCGAACCGGAGTTTGATGAAGCATTCTATTTTGACGACTCTTTTGAGGGGTATAGTGAAGAATCATTGACCTTAACCGAATTGACCATCAATGGAAAAGAAGAGCTCACTTTGCTTACCGGAAGTTCTTCTACAATTACAGTGAAAGGAATATATGCCGATGGTCATACGGAAGATATTACCATGGCGGCCGATTATGAAAATCAGAATCCGGATGTCATACGTGTAACTAACGGACGTATAATGGCTTTGCAAGATGGAGAGAGTGATATAATTATCAGTTATAAAGGCCCGTTGGGTGACCGTCAGTCTTTAAAGATTCACGTCACTTCTTCTACTTTTCCGCTAACCGCAGAACTGTTTAATCCCAATATTTGGGAGACCGGTTCTTTTGATGAGAATACACATACATTGGTGACCGGACAGTATGGTTTCGGTGGCTGGTGGTACGATAACGGTATTGATTTGTCGGAATATAAATACGTTGTGGCAAAAATAGGCAATGATAACTCAAACAACGGTGCTTCATTTCGTTTATTTGATGAGAATAGCTATTGGTCGGGAGCTGCTGAGTATGAAGTTAAGAACAGTAAGCAAGTGGTTGTTGATTTGAATAATATGTATAAGAGTAATTCTAAAGTGAAACTTGATCCGAGCCATATCTATGGTGTAGGTTTCTGGTCGTTCGGCGGCAGTCCTATTATTATCGATAAAGTCTATCTGACTAATTCCGATGATTACGAAGATCCTACGGGCATCGAGGATGTGACCGTGGATAAAGATCCTTTGGTAGATGTCTATACCATTACGGGAATCAAGCTTCGCACTCAGGTGCGCAGAAGTGAGGTGATCCGGGAACTGCCTGCAGGAATTTATATTGTGGGAAGAGAGAAGGTTGCCATATTGAAGTAATAACGATGATAAAATCTGATTAGTTTACATAAGTGAACAACTAACTTTTTAGAAAACATATTTATAAGGATGATATAATCCAGCCTACAGGTATTTATAACCCTGTTTTGAAAGGGCTACACCTTTTTGTCCGGATGGCTACACCCTTTTACTCTCATGGCTACACCTTTTCATATAAAGGGTGTAGTCATTCCAAAAGGATACTTTACTCTTAAATATAAGTTATTGAAAAATATTTATTTATAATAAAAAGTCTTTCCTTTTTATTGCTTATATTTGTCAGGATGAGCAACCTTTAAATTTTAGTAGAAATTAATCATATACAACTATACCATGAGAAAACTTATTTTCCTTTTCCTGCTTTGCATCACTTGTATGCTTCAGGCACAAAATGTAATTGATAATCCTAAGTTTAAATTCCGTTCGGGCAGCATTTATAATATTACCCGCATTGAACGTACTCCGGATGCAACGAGGTTGCATATCCATGTTATTTTCCGTCCGCATTGGTGGGTAAAGACAGGCAAAGATACTCATTTGGAAGATGCGATTACTGGTAAGAAGTATTATATAACCGGTAGTGAAAACTTTGAATTAGAAAAAGAAGTATATACACCAGATTCCGGTACGTTGGATTTTGTACTTATTTTTCCTCCACTTCCTAAGGAGACAAAAGAAATCCATTTGCTTGAGTCTGATCATGACGAACTCAATACGTACTATATATCTTTGGAGAAAAAAGATGCCAAAGCCTCACTTTTCGATAAAGTCTCCGGCAACTGGATGGGAATGGACGACTATTATGAATGGGCTTTTGGCATATACGATTCTCTTGCTGTCATGGACAATCGTTTCTATCAGTACGAAGCAATCCGTCAGAAAGGTAAAAGTATGCTGTTGACTTTGAAAGATGACCGGGGCGATAAAGTGGAGCTGGAACTTACCCCGCAAAAGAATGGTTTGTGCCGGATAAGGAAAGATAAAGAACCTGCCCGGCTTTATTCGCGGGATACGGGAAGCATGAAGGCGATGCAGGTTGAAGAGAATGAGAGTCCGGTATTCCGTCGGGATAGCGTTTGCCTGCAAGGATACATTGCCGGCTATGATCAGAAATTAGGCTTTACCAATGGTCTGATTTATGTTTCTAATGATTTGACAAGAGAAGATTATCCGATGGTGGTAACTCTGCAACCTAATGGAAGGTTTGAATGTAAGTTTGAGATCAACTATCCTATGGTAAGTTCGGTTGTGTTCAATAATGATTGGATACCCTTTTATGTAGAACCAGGGCAAACTGTAACAATGTATGTAGACTGGGAAGCTGTAATGGCACGTAGTCGTGCCCGTGATTATTATTATCCTCTTCATAATGTCCATTACATGGGATCTACCGCATATATAGGAAAGGCATTGAAATATGTGGATGATTTATTCGTATTTCGTTATGAAGATTTCTCGAAAATGCAGAAAGAACTGACCCCTGCACAATTTGTAGAGCGTTGCGAACCCATGTTTCGTCGTTGGTCGGAGCAGGCCGATTCACTTGTTGCTGCCAATCGATATGTGGGAAGAGCGGCACGTTTGGTGAGAAATACGGCACGGATTTCTCAAGGTTATAAGATGTTCGACTTTGTTATGAACAGAAGTTATCTGGCGCGGGAGAATAAAGATAATGAGGTGCTGAAGGTTAAGGAAGATTCGGCTTATTATAACTTCTTACGACAGATGCCTCTTAATGACAGCATTATCGTAGCGGATAAGAATTTTAGTAGTTTTATCAATCGCCTTGAATATATGGATTTTGCAAGGGCTATGGGTGATACGACGACTGTTGAAATGGGAAAGATTGCCTATAAATATCCTGAAAAATCTGTCCTTACTTATTTGAAGAAGAATGGTGTAGTATTGACTCCTGAGCAGGAAAAAATGAGAAAAGATAGTGAAGACAGAGCTGGTAAGACTGTGACAAGAGAGATAAGCGAACTCATTGCGGAGACGAAGATATGGGAAGAACTTAGCGAAAAATATAAGGATTTATTCGAAGCTTATCGAAAGGAAAACGAGGTAAAGAATGATGTTTCTGTATCTATTGATGAAAATCAGAAAGCAGAAGATGAAAAAATAATGAGAATAAATCAATTCTTTGAAAATCAAAGAGAGAAATCGGGACGATTGGATACAATAGTCGGATATGTCCCGTTGGTTTCGCAGATCATTGCTTTGCGAAGTCTTCCTTTTGATTTAAAACAATTGGATAGAGAAGGTGCCCGTAGTCTGTTGGATAAAGAAAAGCAGCTAATCAATCATCCGTTCATGCTTGCTGAGGCGGAGCGTTTGTATGCCCAAGCTTTCCCGCTACAAAATGATAGCACGTATGCTTTGCCTGAAGGGCCTGCTACTGAAATCTTACGTAATATCATTAAAGCCCATGCAGGTAAAGCTTTGTTTATCGATTTCTGGGCAACGTTTTGTGGTCCCTGTCGTAGTGGCATTGAACACACTGCCGGTTTGCGCCAACAGTATAAAGATCACCCGGAATTTCAGTTTATATACATCACCAGTGATCGTGAAAGTCCCGAAAAGACTTATAATGAATATGTAGAAAAGAATCTGAAGGGTGAGGCTTGCTATCGTATTCCTCAGGCAGATTACAACTATCTCCGCCAATTATTCCACTTCAACGGTATTCCTCATTATGAGTGGATAGAAAAAGATGGTACTGTATTGCGAAACTCTCCGGGAACTTATAACCTGGAGAAATATTTGAAGAAGCGTTTCGGGAATAAAGATTGATATTTTCCATTATTAAGTATTATTTTAGCTCTTGTTTATTGACCGGAAGTTTTTTCTTACGTATCATATAATAAACGAAGATATTATTATGATGGACCAGAAAAAAATACAAGAGCTTATAGGTAGGAGCCAGCAGGAGGATGCAGTAGCATTCTCCTGCTGATTTTTAGTCACATTCTGAATCACTTTTCGATTACTATTTCTCTATCTGTTTCGGAAGAATATATGGAATAAAATGAATCAAATATGTAGATATTGATTAAAAAGTGATCCAATCAGAGTGTCTGCAAAATTATATTTTTGTTTTCAATGATGGTAATTTTATTTAAAGTTGAATGATATCGATATAATCCTATTGTCTGTCGAAAAATGCTATAACAAATTAATGATAAGTTCCTATTTTTACGGCATAAAAAACTGCATAGGAAAAAACTATATTTGAAATCTATAATTATGAAGAAGAGAAACTTTTTTTTGTTATTATCATTTGTCTTTTTGTGTTTGCAAACTCAAGCACAAAAAGTGAATTTCCATCCTCAGAGAACAATTAAGGTTGAAACTAATGATAGTCGAGAAACTATTATTGAAAAGGCTATTCATATTGTCCCGGATGTAAATCAATTGGGTGCATTGCAAAATGAGTTCATTGCTTTTGTTCATTTTGGTCCTAATACATTTACCCGTATGGAGTGGGGAAATGGTAAGGAAGATCCGAAGGTGTTTGATTTGAAAACTTTGGATACAGATCAGTGGTGTGAGACGATGAAGGCAGCTGGTATGAAGATGGTGGTTCTGACAGTGAAACATCATGATGGCTTTGTCTTATGGCAGAGCCGCTATACCAAACATGGAATAATGTCCACTGGTTTTAAAAATGGAAAAGGGGATATTTTGAAAGAACTTTCGGAGTCATGTCGTAAGTATGGTTTGAAGTTAGGAATTTATTTATCGCCTGCAGATTTGTTTCAGATAGAAAGTCCAAATGGGCTTTATGGTAATTTGAGTAAATATACTAAGCGAACTATTCCGCGTGAGATACCTGGAAGACCTTTTAAGAACAAAACTCAATTTGAATTTGTGGTTGATGATTATAATGAATATTTTTTAAATCAACTATTTGAATTATTGACAGAATATGGACCTGTTCACGAAGTCTGGTTCGATGGAGCTCATCCGAAGCGGAAAGGAGGGCAAACATATAATTATATAGCTTGGAAGCAATTGATTAAAACGTTGGCTCCTCATGCTGTTATTTTTGGTCGAGAAGACGTCAGATGGTGTGGTAACGAAGGTGGTGGAACAAGAAATACGGAATGGAATGTAATCCCATATCGTGAAAACCCTGATACGATGAATGACTTTAGTGATCTGACCTCAAATGACTTGGGTAGTAGGGAAGCTCTGTTTTCTATGAAAAGGCCTTTTTATTTGCATTATCAGCCTGCGGAAACTAATACATCCATTCGTGAGGGTTGGTTCTATAGGGATGATACACATCAAAAGGTAAGAAGTGCGGATGATGTTTTTGACATATATGAACGTGCGGTAGGAGGTAATTCAATTTTTTTGCTGAATATTCCGCCTAATCGTGAAGGAAAGTTTTCTGAAGCAGATGTGAATGTATTGAAAGAAGTAGGTAAGCGCATTGACGAAACTTATGGCATTAATTTGCTGAAAGGTGCTAAAGGTGCGAGCCAGGTGCTTGATGGCAAAATGAATACTTATGTATCTCTTGATAAACAACCTAGGGAAATTATTATTTCCACTGTCCGACCGGTTACAATGAATCGTATAGCCATCAGGGAGGCTATCAGTTCCTATGGTGAACGGGTAGAAAGACATGCTGTAGACGCATATATCAATGGAGAGTGGAAAGAAATAGCCCGAGCTACCAATATTGGATACAGGCGCATTCTTCGTTTTCCGGAAGTGACTACTGATAAAATACGAGTGCGTATACTGGAGTCGCGTTCTGTACCGGTTATTAGCAGTGTTTCAGCCTATTATTATCAGACTCGTCCACCGATGATCAGTGCAAAAAGAGATGTGAAGGGATTGGTCTCAATAGAGCCTGCAAAGAAATATTTTTATTGGAATTTTACCGGGCAGAACAGTGAAGCTAATCTGAATCAGGGGTATCGTATTTTTTATACTACGGATGGAAAAGAACCGAATGTAACTTCAATGGAGTATAAAGAACCTTTCTTCATGGAAAATGCAGAGTTGAAAGCAATTTCTATTCTTAATGGGAAAAAGGGAGCTCTGTACGAAGAGCAGTTTGGTTTAGTAAAGCAGGATTGGAAAATATATAATGTAAGTAGTGAAACGTCCAAACATTCTGCTAAAAATGTTATGGATGAGAATCCAGACACTTACTGGATGTCAGAAGAAGGTGCTGAAACGCATTTTATCAGTATTGACCTGGGAAAGAAAGAACAACTTAAAGGTTTTGCTTATATACCTCAGCGACAGAATGCAAGAGGCATGCTTGAGAAGGGAATTTTTAAAATTAGTGATGATGGGCAAATCTGGAAAGAGGTGGAAAGTTTTGAATTTGGCAATTTGATTAATGACCCTTCTAAACGTTATCACTATTTTAAACATGCGGTAACTGCAAGATATGTACGTATAGAATCTATAAGAATAGCGGCTGACGGAAATGTAGCCACTATTGCGGAATTAGAATTATTTTGAGTAAAAAATAATACATGATTATTTTATGAATTTACTAAGGAAAGTATGGGTGATGTTAATTGTTACTGTAGTTGCTTCTTGTAGCTCAGAAACATATGATTTGGTTTCTCCTGATAAAGATTTGAAGGTTGTGGTTCAGACAACAGGGGATAATTCTTTGGGCGAGATCGGGTTTACTGTTGAGTATAAGGGGAAATGTATTCTTCCTTATGCTAAGTTGGGGTTGGAGACAGATCATCAGAATTTTGGTGGAAATCTTATTTTAAAATCGGTGTCAAAAGCACAACCGATTGTTGATGATTATGAAATGAAGACAGGTAAACGGAGCCATTGTATCAATAGAGCTTCAGAAAGAGTATACTATCTTGAAAATGATAAAGAACAGACATTAGAAGTTACTTTTAGGGTATATAATGACGGGGTTGCTCTTAAATACAAACTGAATGCGGTTTCAGATGAAGAACATATTGTGAATGAATTTACTACGTATGCCGTACCACAAGGAACAAAGAGGTGGATGCAGCAATATGATCCTGGGTATGAAAGATTTTATCCGTTGTCGACCGATGGAAAACTGGCAAGTGATCCGAATTCTGTTCTTTGGGGGTATCCTGCTCTTATTGAATCTCAAGATTCGATATTTATGCTGATTACAGAAGCTAATATCCGGCGGGATCATTGTGGGTCGTTTTTGTATAATGGTATTAATCGTGATCATTATCAAGTGCGTATGGCTGACGAGAAATTGGCATTCCGGAATTCATGGGAATCTCCTTGGCGGTTATTGATTATCGGCGAATTGTCAGATATAGTAGAATCCACATTGGTAACCGATGTGGCGGATCCTTCTAAAATAGAGCATACAGACTGGATAATACCGGGAATGGCAGCATGGATTTATTGGGCGAATAATCACGGTACTAAAAACTTCGAGATTGTGAAGGAGTATATAGATTTAGCAGTTGAGATGAAATGGCCTTACGACTTGATAGATTGGGAATGGGATGTGATGGAGAATGGAGGAAATATTCAGGATGCGGTGAAATATGCTTTAGAAAAGGGAATTAAACCATTATTATGGTATAACTCTAGTACTAGCTGGGTCGGAACCGGAGCTCCTGGTCCTCTATTTAGACTTAATGAGAAAGAAAGTAGGGAGAAAGAATATAAATGGTTAGGTGAAATGGGAGTCTCAGGACTCAAAATTGATTTTTTTCCTGACGATGGGGCTTCTACAATGAATTATTATATGGATTTGCTTGAGGATGCAGTGAAGTATAAATTGATGATTAATTTTCATGGAGCTACTATTCCTCGTGGATGGCAACGTACCTATCCTAATATGATGTCCGTAGAAGGGGTATATGGTGCGGAATGGTATAATAATGCTCCGGTGCTCACCAATAGGGCTGCCGGGCATAATGCTACTTTGCCTTTTACGAGAAATGTAGTAGGATCAATGGACTATACTCCAGGTACATTTTCTGATTCACAGCATCCGCACATAACATCTCATGGGCATGAGTTGGCGTTGCCTGTCATTTTTGAGTCTGCGCTTCAACATATGCCCGACAGACCTTCAACTTATTGTTCGTTACCGAAGCAGGTAAAATCGTTTCTTTCTGTATTACCAACTGCTTGGGACGATACAAAACTACTCTCCGGTTATCCGGGAGTGGAAGTGATAATAGCCCGGCGTAAAGGTAATACTTGGTATATTGGTGGCATTAATGGGACCAATGAGGAAAGAATTCTTCGTTTCACGTTAGATGTCCTTCCAAATGTCGGTGGAAAAATGACCATATTTAAAGATGGTACAGATGACAGAAGCTTTTCTATTGAAGAGAATATTCTATTGTCAAAAAGAGACAAAAATATAGAAGTGAAAAGTCTTCCGCGTGGCGGTTTTGCTGCTGTTATAGAATAATATTGTAGAAATAAGAAAATGATGGAAAAAGTTATCGCAGAAGGACAGTGCATTAAGAAATACGGGTATCGGGTGAAAGAATATAATGAACCGGTAAAAAGATATTGCCAGACCATGGATTTGAAAGATGATCCGGAACTTATAAAAGAGTACATTCGATGTCATAGTAAAGATAAAGCATGGCCGGAGATAAGAGAAGGAATTAGAGCTGTCGGTATTTTGGAAATGGAGATTTATATATTAGATTCCCGCTTATTTATGATTGTTGAAACACCGCTTGATTTTGAATGGGAGACGGCAATGGCAAAGTTAGCTACAATGCCCCGTCAGATGGAATGGGAAGAATTGGTTTCTCATTTCCAAGTGGCTTTGCCCAATGCTTCTTCTTCAGAAAAATGGTCATTAATGGATCGAATGTTTTATTTATATCCATGATTCAGATGAAGAAAATGAAAACTTTTGTAATCCTGTTCACGCTATGTTTCTCTTGTTGGGGATATGCACAGCGAATTTTTGATTGGGAGAATCCTAATGTAGTGGGGCATAATAAAGAAGACTATCATTCTACATTGATGCTTCCGTCCCGGAAAAGTGAGTGCAAAGAAATTGTGTCATTAAATGGCATGTGGAAGTTCATGTGGGCTCCCGATCCTCAAAGCCGTCCATTGAATTTCTATAAAAAAGATTTTGATACAAGCGGATGGGACGATATTGTTGTTCCTGGACCGTGGCAATTACAAGGGTACGGGAAGCCCATTTATACAAATTGGACTTACCCTTTTAGAAAAGATCAACCAAAGGTTATGGGAGAGCCTCCCAAGATTTTTTTTAGCTATGAGAATCGGAATCCGGTAGGCTCTTATGTTACCACTTTTGAGATTTCGGAAGAAATGAGAGATAAGCAATTTTATCTTCATTTTGAAGGAGTCAAATCAGCGATGTATATATGGATAAATGGAAATAAGGTTGGATATAGCCAGAATTCTATGGCTCCGGCTGAGTTTGATATTACAAAGTATGTACGCAGTGGACAGAACAAATTGGCGGTTGAAGTTTATCGTTGGTCAGATGGCAGTTATCTGGAAGATCAGGATATGTGGCGTTTTAGTGGCATTTTTCGTTCAGTGGAACTTTGGGTGCGTCCTAAGGTTCATATAAAGGATTATTCATTGACGGCTGATCTGTCTCCGGATTTTTCTTTTGCCCGTTTCAATGCAAAAGTCTGGTTACGGAATTTATCAAAGGAGAAGCTCGATAAACTGTGTGTTGAGATTGTTTTGAGAGGTGAAAACAATGAAGGGGAAAAGGTGGAAATGGAGTTGAAAACTCTCGTTAAAAACTTAACTCCATCTTCTACGGGATGCTATACATTGTCTTCTATAGTGGATAAGCCCATTTTGTGGTCAGCGGAAAAACCTAATCTGTATGACGTTGAAGTCAGGCTTTGTGATAAGAAGCAGGTTTTTGAAGAGTTTCGGTCGCATTTGGGAATATGGAGATGTGAAATAGATGGGAATGTTCTTAAATTTAATGGAAAGAAAATCAAACTGAAAGGAGTAAACCGCCATGAACATCACCCTCGAATGGGACGATTTGTAGATAGAGAGACGATGGAAGAAGATTTGAGATTGATGAAGCAAGCTAATATAAATATGATTCGTACTTCACATTATCCCAATTGCCCGTTGTTTTATGAATTGTGTGATCGATATGGTTTTTATGTGATGGATGAGGCTAATCAGGAAAGTCATGATTATGGTTTGGGTAATAAGATTCTTGGAGATAATCCGGAGTGGACGCTTGCACATGTGGATAGGGCAGTCGCCTTGGTGCAACGTGATAAAAATCATCCTTGCATAATTTCGTGGTCTTTAGGTAATGAAGGCGGAGCGGGATGTAATATGAGGGCTATGGCGGATACCATTCGTGCCATAGATCCCATACGTATCATCTTTAGTGATACAGATAATTCAGTTTCTGCTTTTAATGATCCTTCTTATTACACTCCTGATCAATTGAAGAAATTCGCCATGAAGAAACGTGATAAGCCGGTTTTTATGCGTGAATATGCTCATGCTATGGGAAATTCGGTGGGCAACTTACAAGAATACTGGAATATTATTGAAGCGGATGAATGTATTGTCGGTGCTGCCATTTGGGATTGGGTTGATCAGGGAATTGCCAAGAAAGTAGATGGCTCATATACGAAAAGTGTTGAATTTTCGACTTCTTTGTCTTTAAAGAAAGATGAGTTCTGGGCTTATGGGGGAGATTTTGGTGATTTTCCTAATGATGGTCCATTTTGTTTGAATGGCTTAATTGGTCCGGATCGTGTGCCCCATCCACATTATTATGAAGTACAAAAAGTATATCAGAATATAGATTTCTCATTGAATGATGAGGGCAAGGTTCACCTTACCAATAAGTACGGATTTATGTCTTTGGATGAATTTGATTATGAATATGCTTGGTTGGAAAATGGGAAAATTGTAAAATCCGGGAAGGCATTGCTTTCGGATTCGGATTGTTTGGATATACCCTTGTATTCTGGTTCTGGTGAACTCTTTCTGAATGTTTATGCGAAACTGAAAAAGACGGAATGTTGGGCTGACAAAGGTTTTTGTGTGGCAAAGGAGCAGTTTCGGATGAATACGGTCAAAGTTGAGCGAATTGTAGCGGAGGGTGAGCATATTGAAATAAAGCAATTACCGGAGGCGTTTGAAGTGATTGCGGGTACGCACCGCTTTTTGATAAACACCAAATCGGGCTCTTTGACAAGTTGGCAAAAGAATGGGGTTGAAATCCTATATGGTATTTTGGAACCTTATTTATGGAAACCGGCAAATAACAATCAGATGTATAATAACTATAATCAACGTTTAGGTAAATGGAAGGATGCGACAAAAGAAAGAGTGGTCAGAGATGTTGCTTTTTCAATAAAGGAAGGATTGGGAATAGTGAAAGTCGACATGCTTTTGCCAACTATAGGTGCATCCTATCAATTAAGATATACAATCAATGGGGCAGGAAGAATACAGGTTGAAGCTTCTTATAGTCCTGAAGAGAAGTCTATTCCGTTGATGCCGAAATTTGGAATGAGAATGCGATTGCCGGCTGAGATGAAGCATATTAAATGGTACGGACGAGGAGAATTTGAGAATTATCCAGATAGGAAGAGCGCTGCTTTTATTGGTTGTTATGAAAAGGATGTCAATGAATTCGTTACGGAGTATTTATACCCGCAGGATAATGCAAATCGGTGTGATGTTCGTTGGTTTTCATTAAGTGGTAAAAATAATAAGAAAATACGAATAACTGGATTGCAACCACTTTGCTTTCGCGTATGGCCTTATAACGAAAATGATTTGGAGACCAGTAGACATGCTTATGAACTGCCTGAACGCGATTATTTGAATGTGAATATAGACTTAAATATTCATGGAGTAGGAGGTAATGATTCATGGGGTGCGCGAACATTGAATAAATATACAATTGATGGAAATCAATCTTATTCCTATGGATACATAATGGAATATCATTCTAATAATTAAATATTAATGAATTTATAATATGAAAAAAGCTATGTCTATAAGAAGTGTTATACTTCTGCTAACTCTATTGCTATTTTCTGTACCTTCTTATTCGCAGAGGGTTAGAGAGATTTTTGACTGGAACTGGCAGTTTCATAAGGGCGATATTGCCATTAAACTTGCGGTGAAAGCTGGGATGCAGGGCGGATTGTCTGATGTGAATGTAAAGCGTGTGGAAGGAGAAGAAGTCATTATTGCCTATACGGATAGGAATAAAGTTGCAGAATACAAACCTGCTGATTGGCAGGATGTGAACCTGCCACATGATTGGTTGGTAGAAGAGCCGATTGTGCATGATAATAATATAGGTAGCCAACCTGCGGGTAATGGTTTCCGTCCTACAGGAATTGGTTTTTATCGGAAAGAGTTTGAAATACCGGAAAGTGATAAAGGAAAAAAGATTTCTATTGAATTCGATGGTATTTTTCGGAACAGTACTGTCTGGGTCAATGGACACTTAATGGGGAATCATCCGAGTGGCTATGTACCTTCCAGTTACGATTTGTCAGATGTTCTACGTTATGGAAGTGAAGGCCGAAATGTAATTCTTGTGAAAGTTGATGCTACTGATTATGAAGGATGGTGGTATGAAGGATCTGGTATATACAGACATGTATGGCTTATTAAAACCGATAAAATCCATGTTGCAAGATATGGTACATTTGTCACGACGCCTTCTATTTCTGATAAAGAAGCGGTCGTCAACATCAAGACTACTTTGCAGAACGAATATAAGTCCGTTAAATCTGTTACTCTTGTTTCTAAAATTGTCGATGCGCAAGGACAAGTGCTTGACAGGCTGACTTCCTCTTTGTCTATCAAGCCTTTTGATCAGATCGAAATAGAGCAGGAAGCGCTGGTTCGCAATCCATCGCTTTGGTCTCCAGAAACACCGGTGCTCTATGAGGTTCAAACGGAAGTAATGGAGAACGGGAAAATAGTAGATACCTATGAAACTACTTTTGGTATAAGAACTGTTGAGATGAGGACGGATGGATTTTATCTGAACGGAAAGCTCTATCCGATAAAAGGAACTGTCAATCATCAGGATTTTGCTGGAGTAGGTGTGGCGCTTCCCGATAAAATTAATGAGTATAAGATTAAATTGCTTAAGGAAATGGGAAGTAATGGTTATCGTAGCGGTCATCATCCTCCTACACCCGAAGTGCTTGATATTTGCGACCGGTTTGGTATGCTTGTTTTGGATGAAAACCGTCATTTATGGAGCTCAGAACTTGGAATCAGAGATTTAACTACTTTGATTTTGAGAGATCGCAATCATCCGTCAGTATTCATGTGGTGTCTTGAAAATGAAGAAAATCTGGAAGGAAATATAACCGGAACCCGGATTCTTGAAACATTGGTTAATCTTACTCACCGGCTTGATCCTACACGTCCTACTACGGCTGCGATGAATCATGGTTGGAACGAAGGCGGCTATAGCGATGTAGTGGACGTGGTGGGCTATAACTATGGTCAACGTGGCATGCAATATGTGAAGGATAAAGAGAAATATCCGAATCGTAAAATGCTTGCAACCGAATCGACAAGCTATGTCGCTACACGGGGTGAACATAAAGATAATCCGGAGAAGGGATACATGTCGAATTTTGGTAAAGGGGTTAGTTGGGGATTACAACCAGGTGAGGACTGGAAGCATATTGTGGATTATCCTTATTTGAGTGGTACATTTGTATGGACAGGATTTGACTATAGAGGAGAGCCTACTCCTTATAGATGGCCTTGCGTTTCTTCACATTTCGGTATTATGGATTTGTGTGGTTTTCCAAAAGATGGATATTATGCCTATAAGGCAGCATGGGTAGATGAGCCGCTTGTGCATGCATATCCTCATTGGAACTTACAGGGAATGGAGGGGGATACCATTCGTATGGGAGTATACACTAATTGCGAAGAAGCGGAACTATGGGTTAATGGTAAAAGTTTGGGACGCCAGAAATCAACCCCATTTATACGGTTGGAATGGAAGGCTATTTATAAGCCGGGAAAGATTGAAGTACGCGGATACAATGGTGGTAAACTTGTTGCCAGAGAAATAACGGAGACGACTGGAAAACCGACTCAACTTTCTCTGAAAAGTGACGTTGGTACCCTAAAAGCTGATGGTGTGGACGTGGCAATTATCAATATTGCTATTAAAGATGCCAAAGGCAGGGTAGTTCCTACAGCAGATGATCGTGTTGAGTTCTTGATAGAGGGACCCGGAAAAATCATTGGTACAGGTAATGGAGATCCCAGTTGTCATGATCCTGAGAAAGCGAATTGGCGTAAAGCGTTCAATGGCTATTGTCAGGTATTGGTGCAATCGGACAAGATTGCTGGTAAGATTTGTTTAAAAGCTATATCCGGATCTCTGAAAGGAGCCGAAGTCGTATTAAATGTGGAGTGACAATAATTATATATGTCAAGTATGAAAACTATCACTTATTTATTCTTTCTGTATCTGATGGGCGCTTGTACTGGGTTATCAGCGCAAACGAATTATTTTGTATCTTCCAAAGGCAGCGATAAGAATAATGGAAGTTTTAAATCACCCTTCCGAACAATTGAAAAGGCGCAACAAAAAGCCCGTGAAGTAAATGGAGAAGCCACCATTATTTTGCGTGGCGGTGAATATAGGTTGACGAAACCTTTGCTCTTTACTTCACAGGATGGCAATGAGAATAAGCGTTTAACATTACGCTCTTATTCCAATGAACGGGTAGTTATAAGTGGCGGCATTTTGTTGAACCCGGAATGGAAACCTTATCGTGATGGGATAATGCGGTCGACAATAAATGTGGATTTTCCTGTAGATATGCTTTTGGCTAATGGAGAAATCCGTCATCAAGCTCGTTTTCCGAATTTCGATTCTACAGCTGTCAGATTCTACGGAGTTTCCGCAGAGGCCACCTCTCCTTCGCGTGTGAAAAACTGGAAAAATCCTGTAGGTGGCTATTTGCATGCAATGCATTGGTCTGACTGGGGAGATTTTCATTATCGTATAACCGGAAAAGATGATGAGGGGAATTTGTCGATGGAAGGAGGTTGGCAGAATAACAGGCAATCAGGTTTAAGCCGTAATAATCGGATGGTTGAGAATATTTTCGAAGAATTGGATGCCCCGGGTGAATGGTATTATGAATCGCAGGAATCTGTATTATATTATTTTCCCATGCCTGGCGAAGATGTAAATTGCGTGAAATTTGAGATCGCATCGCTAAAACATTTGGTTGAATTACGTGGCTGCATGGAGAATCCTGTGAGAAACATCTCAATAGAGGGTATTGAGTTTACCCAGACGACCCGGACTTTTATGGAAGAGTATGAACCTTTATTACGTTCAGACTGGATGATTTACAGAGGTGGTGGCATCGTTTTTGAAGGTACGGAAGATTGTAGTCTGCATAATTGTTATTTGCATAATTTAGGGGGGAATGCAGTGTTTTTCTCCAATTATAATCGTCGCTCTACCATATCCGGATCTTATTTTACTCGTATAGGTGCGAGTGCTGTCTGTTTTGTAGGAGACCCGAAAGCGGTGCGTTCGCCAAGCTTTGAATACAATGAATCTGTCCCGCTAGAGCAAATGGATAGGACGATAGGACCTAAAACGGACAATTATCCGGCACATTGTTTGGTTTATGATAACTTGATACATAAGATAGGCCTCTTTGAGAAACAGACTACTGGGGTTGAGCTGTCCATGTGTCAGTTTATTACAGTCAGTCATAATAGTATTTATGATACCCCGCGTGCGGGCATTAATGTAAGTGAGGGAACTTGGGGAGGACATGTCATCGAGTATAATGACATTTTTAATACAGTTAAGGAAACGGGCGATCATGGTTCGTTTAACTCGTGGGGGCGTGATCGTTTCTGGCATCCAGACCGTAGAATGATGGATACTCTTGTGGAAAATCACCCTGCTCTTATATTAGCGGACGCGACAGCGACAACCGTAATTCGTAACAATCGTTTTCGTTGTGATCGTGGATGGGATATTGATTTGGATGATGGCTCTTCCAACTACCATATCTATAATAACTTGTGCCTTAATGGCGGGATTAAGTTGAGAGAAGGTTTTTATAGAGTTGTGGAAAATAATATATTGATAAATAATACTTTCCATCCACATGTCTGGTTTAGAAATAATGGCGATGTATTTGCGAGAAATATAGTGATGACCCCCTATCTCCCTGTTAATATTCCTGAGTGGGGAGTAGAGACAGACTTTAATATATTCACGGATAGCCTTGCATATAATGTTGCCAGAAAAAATAAAACGGATAGAAATTCAATTGTACATCATGTGAACTTTATCGATCCTCAAAATGGCAACTATTGTGTAGCAAATAGTGATTATAAGGTTTTCCGTTTAGGTTTTCAGAACTTCGACATGAATAATTTTGGCGTTATTTCTCAACGGTTGAGGCTTTTGGCACAAACACCTAAATTCTCATTTCCTGTTATCAACAAAGAGGTGGTGGAGACTGATATCGTTTTGTGGCAAGGATTGCGCATTAAAAATTTACAAACGCTTGGTGAACGTTCGGCTACAGGAATGGATTCGGAACGTGGTGTATATGTCATATCTGTAGTTGATCATTATACTCCGTTGAATGATTTTCTTCAGGCAAATGATGTGATTTTAAAATTTGCTGATATTGATGTAGATAATGTGAATGATTTTCTTGAGTTATTAAAACAGGCTGATTTAACACACACACACAGAATGGTAATCTTTAGAAATCAGAGTGAAAAGGTTATTTCGATCCCCGGTAACACTATTAAAGGGATAGCTTGTAAATATCAATAGTTTTTAAAAGGAGAGTATATGAAAAAATATGTATTTATAATTGTATTTTTATGTTTGTGCTTTACTTCCGTTTTGGGTCAGGTGAATCGCTCCACTGTTTTAGAAAATGGGTTGTACTGTCAGATGAGAGATGGTTTGTTGAAAATTGAATTCATCACTCCTGACATCGTGAGAACTCAGTACACAAAAGAAGATGCATTCCTTGGTAATCAGACAACTGTGTGCATTGACCGTTCAGAACAAAAAGTCCGATTTGACTATCTTGATACGAATGATTATTATGTGTTGAAGTCGGATAGTCTGGTTCTTAAAATAGATAAAATAACCACAGGGATCGCATATTATGATGTGAATGGAAAGCTGCTATTGGAAGAAAATCAGTCAACTCCGAGGACGGCTTCTAAAGTTTTACTTGAAAAAGTGTCTTATGATAAAGATTCTAAAAGGACGGAAGTGACGGCTAACGGTAAGATTGAAGTGATGGATGTTGCTCGACGTGATGAGATTGGATATACATGGAGATATCGTATGCAGTTTCATTGGCAGGAAAAAGAAGCTCTTTATGGACTGGGATCTCATATGGAAGATTATATGAACTTGCGAGGTAAGGAACTGTATTTGGTTCAGCACAATTTGAAAGCTATGGTGCCAGTGTTGAACTCAACAGCAGGGTATGGACTCTTGTTTGATGCGGGGTGCGGTATGGTATATAAAGATACTGAAGAAGGTAGTTTTGTAGAGTTAGATGCTGCCAAACAGATTGATTATTACTTTATGAAGGGGATAAATCTGGATGCTGTAGTTGCTAATTATCGGTTTCTGACAGGTGAAGTTCCAATGATGCCTCGCTATCTTTTCGGATATATACAGTCTAAAGAGCGATATCATAGTTCTGAAGAGATTATAAATATTGTGTCGGAGTATCGTAGAAGACAAGTGCCATTAGATGTTATTGTTCAGGATTGGAATTATTGGCCGGATGGGCAATGGGGAACTATGGAAATGAATAGACAGTTTTATCCGAGTCCAAAGCAGCTGGCTGAAAATGTTCATAAATTACATGCGAAGCTAATGATTTCTATTTGGCCTAATATGATAAACAGTGCGCAAGCTAGTGATTTTGCAAATAAGAGATATCTGCTAGAAGGAAGAGATGTCTATGATGCGTTTAGTCCTCTGGCGCGAAGCCTTTATTGGAAGTATGCTGACAAAGAGTTTTTTGCCAATGATTTTGATGCTTGGTGGTGTGATTGTACCGAGCCGTTGGATGCTGATTGGAAAAAAATTGATTATGATCCCGGAGATCAAAAAAAGCGTTGGGAAAACAATGTCCGGTTATTGAGTGATGCATTGGGGGCTGAAAGAAGTTGTATATACTCCCTTTTTCATTCACGTGGGATATATGAAAATCAAAGACTGGCCAGCAATAAAAAAAGGGTTGTTAATCTAACCCGTTCCAGCTATGCCGGACAACAGCGGTATTCCACTATAACATGGAGTGGAGATACTTATGCTTCTTGGGGAGCTTTTGCTCAGCAAATACCTGCAGGACTTAATTTCATGGCAACAGGTTGTCCTTACTGGACGGTAGATATTGGTGCTTTTTTCGTTAAAAACAATGGTTGGCAATGGTTCTGGGCTGGTGATTATAATTCAGGTGTTAGTGATATGGGGTATCGTGAACTTTATACTCGTATGTTTCAATATGCGACTTTTCTTCCTATACAGAGAAGTCATGGAACGGATACTCCTCGCGAAATATGGAATTTTGGAAAACCAGGTGAAATGTTTTATGATGCAATATTGGACATGCTGCATTTACGTTATCGGTTATTACCTTATATTTATTCTATGGCTGGAATGGTAACTTGCAATAACTATACAATGACTCGTGCACTGGCTTTTGATTTCTCTCATGATGAAAACGTGTTTGATATAAAAGATCAATTCATGTTTGGCCCTTCTATTTTGGTTTGTCCGGTTGTGGAACCGATGTATTATGGGAGTGAGTCAAGGATTTTAAAAAATGTGAATAAGACACGGAAGGTTTATCTGCCGGCAGGACAAAAATGGATTGATTTCTGGACGGGTAGGCAATATGATGGCGGGCGGGAGATTGTATCGGAAGCTTCTATTGATAGAATTCCCTTATTTATAAAAGGAGGGGCTGTTTTACCTTTAGGGCCAGTATCTCAATATTCTTCTGAAAAAATAGACGCTCCTTGGGAGATACGCATATATCCTGGAAAAGATGCTTCATTTACAGTATATGAAGATGAGGGGGATAATTATAATTATGAGCGGCAAGCTTATTCTAGATTTAAAGTACTATGGAATGATAAAAAACAAACCGTTACAATAACAGAGCGTGAAGGAAAATATGAAGGAATGGTGAAGCGACGGACTCTGAAGATAATAAAGGTTAGTAACACTAGTGGAATAGGTATTGATGAAAAGGATGGGAGTTATAAGACGGTAGATTATGTTGGTGAGAATGTGAAGATCAAATTGTAATTTTAATATATAATTTTTCTTTTGGGAAGCATGGGGTTGTTGATCGATTATTGATCAACAGATCCATGCTTTTTTTGATAAGACATATGTCTGAATTGTCGATTTAGTCCTGTTGTGCATCGAAATTATTCGGCGGTATCTTATTTTATGTAACTACATTTGTATATACTAAATAGTTTACTAAATAGAGTGTTAATTTTAATTCGGTATTATATGAAAACATAATGAGGTAGTCTAACCATGGAGAACACTGAATGCTTGTTTTTCTTGGAACTTTAATTCTTTAAGGCAGAAGAATTAAATGTTGAATAATCTATTCGTTTTTTAGCTTATGTATTAAAGCAAACCTATTTTTTTATCTTGATAATAATAAAACTATGATTAACGTATTGAATTGTAAGAACTCGTTACGAAGATTTTTCTTTGTAATATGTATGTTGTGCCTCTTTTCATCTGTTGCAGTGGCCCAGATAAAAATTACGGGTACAGTTAGTGATATCACGGGTGAATCCATGCCTGGCGTGAGTATCAGTTTAAAAGGTACGGGGACCGGTACAATGAGTGATCTTGATGGGCATTATTCGTTGAGTGTTCCGAATGCTAATTCTGTTTTAACTTTTTCTTTTATCGGCTATGTAACTCAGGAGATCACTGTTGGGAATAAAACTTTGATTAATGTGCAGATGAAAGAAGATATTCAGAGCATAGAAGAAGTGGTGGTGGTAGGATACGGTGTTCAGAAGAAAGTAAATCTTTCAGGTGCGGTAGCTCAGGTGAATGGTGATGTACTTGAAAATCGTCCTATAACTAATATTGGACAAGGATTGCAGGGAGTTATTCCGAACTTGCAGATAACACCGGGTAGTAATCGACTGGGGGGAAGCGCGAATTTTAATGTGCGTGGAGAAACGTCCATCAACGGTGGTGGTCCGCTTATTTTGGTGGATGGAGTTGTAATGGATCCTAATTTGGTAAATCCTAATGATATAGCCAGTATTACCGTACTTAAAGATGCTTCTTCTGCTGCTATTTATGGTGCGCGAGCTGCTTATGGAGTCGTTTTAATGACAACTAAAAAAGGACAAGCGAACATGAAGCCAATAATTAGTGTCAATGCGTCTGTCTCCACTTCTGCTCCGACAGTACTTCCTAAGGGAATGGATTCGTGGCATTATGCCAACTATATGAATTTGATAAGTCGGAATGCAGGTGGAGGTGACCATTTTGATGCTCGTCAGATGGGATATATTAAAAGATATTATGATGATCCGAAAAATAATCCTTCGGCATATTATGATCCGGCGATTGATACGGATGAATCATTTTATAAATTCTGCGGTAATACAGACTGGATGGATTTAATGTATAAAAATTCGGCAATGCAGCAATATGGCATAAACTTGCGGGGTGGGTCAGATAAAACCAGATATTATGTTTCTTATGGATTCATGAGTCAGACCGGGGTTTTAAAGACTTATGATGACCAGTATAAACGCCATACGATTAATATGGATATAACCAGCGATATATTTAAATGGTTGACATTTGGAGCGAAAGTAAAATATACACATAGTTATCAGGATACACCTTCTACCACTATTGGTTGGGGGTGGAAGTTTACGACAGGAAATATGATATCTCCTCTTTTACCTCTTTATCTACCTGATTCAGATAAGTATCCTGAAAATTCGTATGCGGCTGCAAATGCTTTTGATAATCCGTTCGCGGCAAATACTGGTGGTAGCAAAACGAGTAAGGTGAATGATTTATGGGTGACGGGGACTGTTGTATTACGCCCCCTTAAAGATTTGAATATTAATACTGAGTTTACATTCAATCCTTATTCGTGGAGCGAAACAAATATAAATAGATTAGTCACTCAGTATAAGGCTGATGGGACCACTTTCCTTTACCCTCATACAAATCCGAATGGAGTTCAGGAACAAAATAGCAATGATTATTATACCGCTTTAAATATTTATGCTGATTATACAAAGAGTTTCAGTAGGCACAATTTTAAGGTGATGTTAGGATACAATCAAGAAATAAAGACGCACAAATGGGCTCAAGCTATAAGAAAAGGATTGATTGATAATGATTTTCCTATTTTGAATCTTGCGACAGGTGAACAGACAGTGAACGGTGATCAATCCAGTTGGGCCGTTCAGGGGGTATTTGGACGTATTAATTATGATTTTGATGAGAAATATTTGTTTGAAGTTAGCGGCCGTTATGATGGCTCTTCCAAATTTGCCAGTGGAAAACGGTTTGCTTTGTTTCCTTCTTTCTCTGCTGCCTGGCGTATTGGAAAAGAAAATTTCATGTCGGATATCTCGTTCTTAAGCGATCTGAAAGTAAGAGCTTCTTATGGTAGTCTTGGAAACCAGAATGTAGGTGGTGACTTTCCTTATCTGGCAAGCTATGGGATCAACACCAATCAAGGATATATTGTTGATGGGTCAAAAGGGGTTGCAATAGGCGCACCTGGGCTAGTCAGTCCAAATTTTACATGGGAGAAAGTTACTCAATGGAATGTAGGGCTTGATTGGGGATTCTTCAATTATCGTTTATCAGGATCGTTCGATTTCTATAATCGTTTTACAAAAGGTATGCTGACTGATGGACAGCCTTTACCAGGAGTACTTGGTGCAAGTGTGCCAAGAGAGAATGCCGCTGATCTAAAAACAGTAGGTTGGGAGTTTACTTTGGGCTGGAAAGACCGCATTGGAGATTTAAATTATAGTGCTTCTTTTGTTTTGTCTGATTCTCAAGGTGAGGTAACTAAATTTGATAATCCTACAAGGCAGATCGGTAAACATTATGCGGGTGAGAAATTTGGTGAAATATGGGGATTTAAAACTGATGGCCTATTCCAAACGCAAGAGCAATTGGATCATGCTCCTGATATGACAGCGCTCAATGGTGAATCGAGAAATCTTGGCGATGTTAGGTTTAGAGATATTGACGGTGATGGAAAGGTTGATTTCGGGGATAATACCGTAAACAATCCGGGTGACAGATCTATTCTTGGTAATTCTACACCAAGATATCAATATGGAATTACCTTGGGTGTTGAATGGAAGGGAATTGATTTCACTGTCTTTTTTCAAGGGGTAGGAAAGCGTGACTGGTTTCCGGGAGGTGAATTCTTTGGAAATTCTGATCAATGGGGCATTCCACTTGTTGCGGCCGGTGATTTTTGGCGGGAAGGTGATGATGTGTGGTCGGAAAATACGACTGGAGCGTTGTTGCCGCGCCCATACATAAATGGAGATCATGGTAACAGACAGACTTCAGATCGCTATCTACAAGATGCTTCTTATCTTCGTCTGAAACAATTATCAATAGGATATACTTTTCCTAAAAAGTGGATTTCAAAAATAGCTCTCAACTCAGCACGTATTTATTTTACTGGGCAAAATTTGTTGACTTTTACTAGTTTGTCTAAAATATATGATCCGGAAGTTTATAATGGTGGTGTTGTATATTTGGCTAATAACCATGAATATCCGGTTTCCAGAACTTATTCTGTAGGTATTAACGTTTCATTCTAACTTATTAAACTATGAAATATATGAAAACGAAATTTTATATAGGTATCATCCTGTTTCTGGCAGTTATGCAAGCTTGTGATGTTACTGATCGTATTCCGGAGTCTATGATTACGGATCTGAATTATTGGACCAAAGTTGAAGATTTGAAACTATATTCCCGAAGTTTCTATACTACATTAACGGTTCCTGAAACAGGATATCCTGATGTGCAAAGTGATATTTGTGTACCTTCGCAGAAGAATAGCACATTGTTTGATAATCGTACTGTCCCTACTGGCAGTGACGGTTGGAGCAGCGGTGATTGGGGAAACATCCGGGCGTGTAACTATTTCATGACCCACTATCAGACAGTGCAAGGTGATCAGACGGATATTAATCATTATGTAGGTGAAATCCGTTTCTTTAGAGCCAGAGAATATTTTAATAAAGTAAAAAGGTTCGGTGATGTCCCCTGGTATGATGTTGACTTGCAGACCAATGATACGGAATTACTTTATAAGGGGCGTGACCCGCGATTATCCGTAGTAAATCATATTATTGATGATTTGAAATTTGCGGCAACCAATATGAAAGAACCGTCATTGGTAAGTAAAGGGCAACTTCATAAATATGTGGCTTATGCGCTATTGGCCCGTGTTTGCCTTTATGAAGGTACATGGATGAAATATCGTGGCATCACTGGCTGGGAAACGCTACTGAAAGAGGCTGCTAATGCTGCAGAAACGATTATTGATAGCGGATTGTATGATATTGTAAAGCAAGATGCTACTTATACAATGGATAAGGATCATCCACTTTATTATAAGTCACTTTTTATTCAAGAAGATTTAGTGGATAATAAAGAATGTATTCTTCCCCGTATATACCTTCCTGATGTGCTGACTCATGGGATATCAAGACCTACTTCTGACGGATTGAGTAAAGATTTTATAGAATCGTTCCTTTGTAAAGATGGTAAACCTATTGCATTAAGTGATCTTTATCAAGGTGATGCTTCGATATCTTTGGAAATGCAAAACCGTGATCCTCGGATGTATAATTTGCTTGATTGCTGTTATAATCCATCCGATTTGAATATAGATGGTTCACCGAAGGCTAATGAATTTATAATTCCATTTACCGGTGATCCTAAATGTGCGACAGGATACCGTTCAATAAAATATAGACATCCTGATCCGCAACAACAAGTTTATATGAAGGGACATTTTGATTTATTTATCTTCCGCTATGCTGAAACTTTATTAATCTATGCTGAAGCTAAAGAGGAACTTGGAGAATGTACACAGGAGGTATTGGATAAAACAGTGAACAAGTTACGTGATCGTGTGGATATGCCGCATCTTACGACTGAGCCTTCAGTAGATCCGATGGCCATAGTAAATGGGAATCCGCGCTATGGATATGAGGTTAAACCGTTGTTGTATGAGATACGTCGTGAAAGAAAGATAGAATTGGCTTTTGAGGATTTCCGTTGGGATGACATTTGTCGTTGGAAAGCTGGTAAACTTATAGAAAATCCAAAGACTATGCTGGGAATGGTGCTAAATGCGGATGTGATAAAACAATATACTCAGAATAATGGTGGTGTTAATCCGTTTGAAGGGGTGAATAAAAAAACAATAACAGACTGGAATGGAACAAAAGAACTTCTGCAACCGTATGATGTAGCAACTCGTACATGGAATGACCGTCTTTATTTGGATCCGTTGCCAATGGAGCAGACAACTTTGAATCCCAACTTACTTCCACAAAACCCAGGTTGGTGATAATGGGGAGTTTTTTCTTGTAAAGAAAGGCAAGTTATATGGAAATTAAAAATGTCTTTAGGTATTAGTTTTTTACGTAAGCGGCAAAAGTTTTTCTAAGGCTTTTGCCGCTTTTCCATAAGAAAATAAACAAATGAAAGATAAACTTTCATTTGTTTATATAAGATGCTTTTTATACTCTTGAGGTGTTTCTCCAATTGTTTTTTTAAATATTCTAATAAAATAAGAATGATCGTCATACCCCAGCATATATGCGATGTTTTTAATAGATATATCTTGTGTGACTAGTATCAGTTGGGCTTTCTCCATTTTCTTTTGGGTGATGTATTGTATGGGGGTACTTCCCATTGCTTTTTTGAATAAACGAATAAAATGATCTTTTGACAAGCAAGATATTTCAGATAATTGCTCTATATTAATCGGTTCATAGATATTTTTTTGAATATACAAAAGAGCTTTTTGGATGCGGCCGTCTTCTGCTTTTATTTTAGGTTTGGCATTTTGTAGAAATCGAGATATTAACTGGTAAATAATTCCCCTTGACTCCACTTTTATGGAGAAACCACGTTGTTTGTTCTTTATAATATTTTGAATAAGTGTAGGATTATTGTCATAGGTAGTCGGATCCGACTGTCGTAATTTCATGTTCGGATTTATATCGCACAATCTTTTGATGAGTTCCATATCCAATTTGCTGGCTGGGATTTCTATCGGGAAATCCCAGTCCTCCAAAATACTGGTTTCAAATTGCTGATCTTCATAGATATGGAGATAGTAATGACTGAAATGTGAGGTACATGAATAGCTGTGTGGCATAAAAGAAGGGATCAGGTATAAATGATTAGGACTTAATTCATAAGTTCCTATTGGAAGTATAATTTGAGCTGTTCCTTCAGTTACATAGTAAAGTCTTGTAAAGGGACTGTTGATATTCTTCCAATTCCAATCCGCATTATGAATAGCTAATCCTACATTCAAGATGAGCAAATGTAATTTATCAATTGACTGTAACTTATCCATAACTTTTTATATGATTTATTCCTATATACAAAGAAAATATAATTTTTGATTATATAATATATATTGGTCGACTTTTTTTACGTAATCCTTTGCGCTGTTTACTTTATTGGGCATCAATGTTGAGTGGATCATGAGAATTAAATGCTTAGTAAATAGTTTGTTTATAAATTTATTTGATAGAATATTTATTATATTTGGCTTTTTGTAGTTGACCTGAAAGTGTTTCTTACGTATCATATAATAAACGAAGATATTATTATGATGGACCAGAAAAAAATACAAGAGCTTATAAGTAGGAGCCAGCAGGAGGATGCAATAGCATTCTCTCTGCTGGTTTCTACGTTTCAGCCACTTGTATTCCGGCTTGCTTTCCGATTGCTGTGCGACGAAGATGAAGCTAAAGATATGGTACAGGAAACCTTTGTAAAGGTGTGGCTGGCGCTGGGTAAATATAATGGTGAGTGTCGTTTCTCTACCTGGCTTTATAAAATCACTTGTAATACCTGTTATGACCGTCTGCGCTCCCTGCACCATTCACCACTCGATAATGAAGCAGATTATTCCGTTTCCGCGAATATCTCGTCAGATGATAATGTAGAATTGGCAGTGGTGAACAAGCAACTGCGTGAACTAATCCTGAGATATACCGATGAGCTGTCTCCCCGGCAAAGGTTGATTTTTACATTACGGGATATTGAGGAACTGGATGTGCCGGAGGTGCAAATTATCACCGGACTTTCTGCCGGAATCATTAAAACCACCCTTTACTTGGCCCGGAAGAATATACGAAACAAAATGAATCAAATAGATGCTGGCTTATGAAACAAGATGATAAACTTTACAATGAATGGCTTGATGAGGTGAGAAATGTACAGCCTATATTGAGCAATCCGGATGAACTGACTACCGCCATTTTGCAGCAAGTGAGCAGGATCGTTCCCCAAAAGAAGAAAAGGAAAAGCCTGCTGATTGGCAGTTGGGTATCCGGGATAGCCGCAGGACTTTTGTTGTGCTTGTTGGTGAGTGAGACTCTTCTTAGTCCGGTTCCCGATGGTGTCAGAGTAGAAGAGGAATATCGTTTCCAGGAAAACAGTGCTTATTCCCTACCGGAAGGCTGGGAGAGGATGAGGCTTTCTGAAAAGAGCGATTACCTGTCCGGACAGTACGTGCAGTATAAGAAACTCAGGCAAAAGAGAGTAATGGAACTTACAAAGAAAACTTATTAAATTATATCATTATGAGAACGTATAAATGGATGGCAGCCATTGTTTTGCTGCTCGGTATGACTTCTTGCGGTACCTATTACCGAATGGTTTCTCAGGTAAATAGTGATGGTAGCATGCACAGAGAGGTATATGCTTATGGCGACTCTGCTTTCCTTGCAGGAGACAGGAATCATAATCCGTTTTTATTCCGAATAGATTCGGGATGGGAAGTGAGCAATCTGGACTCTGTTGTTAAATTCAACTGCTGGGGAGATGAAGACAAACTGAATGTGAAAGTTTGCCGGACTTATCCAACGGTAGGTTCCGATAGCTTCAGTACTTTGGATGGAAAGGAATACAGTCTTCCTCTGGTAGTTCCGGTTGAAAAACTCCGGAAAAGCTTCCGCTGGTTCTATACATATTATCAGTATACGGCTACCTACGGTGAATTACCCGATAAAGGTCCGGTACCTCTCGAAAATTATATGAATAAAGAAGAGCAGCGAATATGGTTCCGGGGAGATCAGGAGGCTTTGATCGGATTAAATGGTATTGAACAGAATAATAGGTTGGATGACATTGAAGCCAAATTCTGGAAATGGTATAACCGTAGTCAGTATGAACTGAGTTGTGAAGTAATTCTTCATTTCATTACGATAAAAGGAGATACGGCCTTTGTACATCAGTTGGCAGATCTGAAGGAACCGGTTTATGGGAAGTACTTTTCCGGAAAAGATACCGGTGATGATGGATCGCCCGAAGAGGTATGCAATTATCTGGATGAATTGAGTCAAACGAAATATTTCTCAAGTTTATATGCGGACAATAAAAAGCCAATGGATGATCTGTTTGAGGAAAAAGGGCGGATTGCAGAATTGTTTGGTTATGCTGTGCAGTTTGAGTTATCCATGCCGGGTAGGGTGGTTTCTACCAATGCAGCCATGCAAAAAGGTGAGTCACTCATTTGGAAAGTAGATGCTTTTCGTCTTTTGGACAGTGATTATATGCTTGTTGCCGAATCCCGTGTAGTTAATTATTGGGCTTTTGGCATTACATTATTACTGATATTGCTTATTGGTGGATACTGTTGGAGACTATATAGAAAGCTTTCATAACTCTGTAGAATTCATATATATCATATTAATGCCGGGAGTGCTACTCACCACTTGATAGTAGCATTTCCCGTTCTTTCTTTGTCAGGCTTTTGACAACAATGTCATAAGACTTGCTTACGAGTTCTTTAATTTTCTCGTCAGGTACATCCTGATTAAAGTAAACACTGATCCAGTATTTTTTATTCATGTGCCATCCGGGCTTTATTCCTATATACGTGGTTTGTAACTCTCCTGATTCTTCCGGATTGCATTTGATACAGCAAAAGTCAAAGACTTCGATATTTACAAAGCAGAACCATTTATCCGCTACATAAAAACATAGAACATCACGACTGTATTTATCAGGAACATTCAGAAACGGCATTTTCTCACGAACACCTTTTAATGACAGGCAATATTCTCTAAATTCTTCAATATTCATTTTGATAGATTTTTAAACAGTATGCGAAGGCAAATATAGCACTTTTAGGGTAAATTCTGATTAAATACCTAATATATCTGATGTGTGAATATTTTATCTTTTCTGTTGCAGAACACAATCATGAGAGCCTCCTGAAGAAAGCATGTTTATTGAGTGATGATAACGACGACGTTTGGAATCGTAAGCCTTTTATTCTATAGCGTAGGGCGATGCCCTATGCTATAAAATGAGAGCCTTTCAGGTTATATGTGAAACTTAAATAAGAAATAGAGGAGATCTTTGCATTATTTTTTCAAAAAAACTTCTGATCCTTTTCATGATGTTAGGCAACAGAATACTTAGGAACAATGAGCAGAATAGCTAGAAGGTAGTATGAAAACTACACTTTGCTTTATTGTTTTTGTTCTTTTGCCTGTAGCAAAACTTCGTCCTACAGTTGCGGGCTCTACGTTTTCCAATTGTGGGCTGTTCATCCCGCAATTGCGGGCTACACAGCCCACAACTGAAAAACAAGATTTTGCTTATAGCATAATGACATTATCTTTAATACTTTATAGTAAAAAGGAAGTAGTATATCAAGTTTCTCCTCTGTAATTCAGCTTTCTATGATGATGGGATTATGTAGTTTAATTCTTTAATTTTTAATGAAGTGATCTCTTTTAACTCTTTCGATGAATAATTCAGGCTAAAAAGGAGGTATATGTATGAATTTTGGTAAAGTTTGTATTGTACGTATTAAGATTTTGAAAACTAGTGTATTACAAACTTAAAAAACATCTTTTTTATCTGTTTTTGGGTGTAGGATGGAACTTTTCTACACTTTCCTACACCACTTCCTACACCGCCTATCTGTTTGATAATCAAATGAAAATGATAGTTGGTGTAGGATGTAGGAAAGATTGATGTAAACTCGACAGTATGTGATTTCCGCTTTTAATTAGTTTTTCTCATATAAAAACACTATCTATGCAATAAATATAATGAACTATTTAAAAATGATATCATGAGAAACAAAACTATTTTTAGAGTAGCGGTGTGTATAATCATATTGTCGACTTTTATTCTGCCGGTTTCTGCGCAGCAACCTGATAAGACGAATGAGTACGAAGTATCTTTGAAAAAGTTGATGGAAGTTACCGGCGCGTCGGCTTCTATTGATGAGGTTCTATCGTATACTCTGTCTGTGGCAAAGATGAATGTGTCTGAATTTGAATCTCCTTTGGGCGAGCGGTATAAAGAGTCGGCAATGGGGATTATGCGCGAAGCCATGCCGCTGTTGGTTAGTAGGTTACAGATGGACATGGGAAAGGAATTGCGTCCGGAAATTGGCAGGAGTACGGAGGTAGTGGATCAAACAAGAAATCGGGATCAGGAAATATATGATGCAGCCTATGCGCTTCCTAAAGATAGCATTGAGGTTGCTGACAGACCCTATAACAGAGCAACAGGAACAAAACCTTTATTATATTCCATTGAAAGAAGAGCAAAAGACACGAAAGTAACGTTTCTTCAACCTATTTACTTTGATTGGCAATGGTTGTATTACAGTCCCGGTTTTGTGATAATAGACAGAAAAACGGGTGATGAATACCATGTGAGAGGATATGACGGAGGAGCTCCCCAAGATCGATTATTGACTGTGGAAGGTTTTAACTCCAAATATATCTATGTCAGTCTGCTTTTCCCTAAACTGAAAAAGAGTGTAGAGGTAATTGATATTCTTGAGTTGCCGCATGAAAAAGACAAATTGCCTTCCAATGATGATGGAATTGCAAAGTCATACTATGATGTAAAGGTAAAAGATTATCTTTCCTTCTCC
>UMGF01068552.1_pt1 | contig 50799 bp, 58 predicted proteins | sample 1965181 | NCBI WGS metagenome assembly UMGF01 (sample SAMEA4836063, study PRJEB28245) | human gut metagenome | biome: gut microbiome; material: fecal sample | place: Denmark | collected 2008 | reverse complement strand
GGCGTAGTACCCGGAACTGCCAATCTGGGCGGAGTCCCCGGAATCAACGTTTTCACTCGGCGTCTCAGCAATAGTCTTTTCCAGTACAAAATCCACACATGCCTTGATAAATCCGGATAGTCCCAGTTTTACGCCGATTTTCAGCTTTCGGGAGCAGAACTTTTCCTTATCATCCGTCTTTGGCTCGTCCAGCGCTTCAACTTCGGCAAACTCGTTCGGCGTTCCATCAGAGCGAATCAAATCGTAATAGTTCAGCACGTCAAATGGATTTTCGCAAAAGTGCATTCCCTTTTCACAGATTTTCGCCTCCGGTTCCTCGAAGACGGTATTTTCCTGATACTGCTTATCCTTGCAGATCAAGCCGGGGTTGAATCCTTTGTAACCTTTCATTTTGCATTTCCTTTCTGTTTTTCTTTATTTCCCCGAGGAACTTTCCCCCACCTGGGCGGGGTGCAATTCCGCTTCACCGGCTCCGGCTTGAAACAGCCGTACATTTTCGCCTTGCTCATGCTCAAAAACAATCCCCTCTCTCACCAAATCCGGGTGTTCATACCGAAAAAATAGGCGTTGTTTTTTGTGTTTTCCAATTGATTTCATGATGTTTTTGTTCCAGTTATCGATGAAATACGTTTCCCATGCCTTGCAGCCGTCCCCGTTGGTGGGGCAATCGTCCCGCGTGCAGTTTCTGCAAAATGGGCTCTCGGAATCGATGTACTGGCCGGGTTTTTCGTCCATCATACCCACCCCTCACAGTCTGTGTGTGTTCCGCACACGGTAATTTTTCCCCCGGTCTTTGCCGATGGAGTAGGCTTTTGCCCGCTCGTAGATCCTGCCTCCGATCGCTTCGTCAATATCCAGCAGTTCATCCTCCGTCAACTCCGTGGACAGAATGGTCAGCAGTTCCGGGTTGTTGTATCGGTAGTTCAAGATTTCAAACGCATAGTTGATATCTGCCGCTGTGGGGCGCTGGGTGGCATTCTCTGCCGTTTTCCCGGTCTTGAAAAGGTCATCTATGTACAGCACCTTTGCGGTCTTGTACTTGTCCAGAATCCTCCGCAGTTCAACCGTTTCGCCGTCAAATTCGGACATTCTGGCAGCCTGTTTGATCTTTCCAATTTCATCCCGCCAGAGCATATACACTACTTCCCGGCCTTCCAGCAGCAGCTCACGGCAAATGGCAGTGCATAAGTGGGTCTTGCCGCAGCCGGATTGACCGCACAGGGCGAACCACCCGGAAGGATTCTTGGCATAGTCCATGGCGGCGGCTTTGAGGGTTTCTTGCCACGGCTCCGGGGTCTGGAACTTGTCGAAGGTGTAATCCCGGATGATGTTTTTCAGGCCGCTCCGCTGCATCCGTAGAATGGAGCGCCGGGTATCTGCACACTTGCAATCTGCCACGGAATGGGAAAAAGTGCCGTCCGGGTTCTCCACCAACCGGGCAACATAGCCTTTGTTTTTGCAAATAGGGCAGTTGTAGCCGTCCTCTTTGTCCCGGTAGCCAATAGCGTCGTTCAGGGCATCCACCCGGAGTTTGGCATACTGCCGGGGGTCAAAGTCACAGGTAGTGACCAACCCTTTCGCTTTGAGCATTTCCATCAAGCTTTCCATTGGCGGGTCCTCCTTTCATCAGTCTGTCCCAGATAATCCCTGCCCAGTTTGCTGCCATACACTGCTCCATCAGGTCAATGACTGCTTGTTCTCCGTACTTTGCAGCGTTTTTTTGGATTTGGGTCAGCAGCGATTTCAAGCCCTGTTCCTTGTAGCTCTCCCGCCGTTCGGACTTGTATTTCAGCCAAGCGGTGGTTTTCGCCATCAGCGATTCGGAGAAAGAATAACTTGCGATGATTTGCGAAAAGGGGGTAGGGGGGATATTATTATTTTCCTTTGTCTTTTCCTTTTCCTTTTCCTTTTCCTTTGTCTTGGTATCATTCGTACACGGTTGTTCGCCGTCGTATACGTCCGTATTCCATCGTTTGCGGATGTTATCGGAGTTTTTCTTACACCGGCTGTCGTATGTTGCCTTATCTCGGTCTATCTGTGCTTTCAAAGTTGGAAATACGAATCTTTCATTACCACGGAGTTGCGGTGCTTCGCCCGTCTTGCTGTATATTAGGCAAGCCGTGAAAAGCCTCCCCCTCTCCGTGTCATTCAGTTCCTCCATACTGTCCAGATAACTGTGATAAGCGCAGAAATATTCAATTGCCATTATCTAATCCTCTTTAATGATGGAGTACCGCGCGAAGCACGTCCGCTCCCCGTACCGGTTCTTTCCGGTGACGGTTTCGCTCTTGATGGGAACGCCCTGGGCTTTCAAATCCCAGATTCTAGCACCCAGACGGTAACAGCCGTACTCGGTAACAGCCTCGGCCTGAGTGATACTCCCATAGTCTTGCAAATGCCGCAGGATACGCTCACACTGTGTCACGGGGTGCCTCCTCTCCGGTGAGGCGAACCGCCACGCATGGGCGGGTGCCGTACCTCTTGCAGACTGTGGCATCTGTGATAGCCGCATCATCCTTGTAGGCGATACCATTCAGAGCATCACACACAATCTTGCCTATGTTGTCCCAGTCGGGTTTCACCATAGGAAGAATCCGATTGTCAATCGCTTCGGCCTGCTTGCGCTTGCTCCACAAATGGGGAACGGGGTAGATTGCCGCAATGTCAACCCGGATAGTGCCGGTGAACTTTGCCCCGTGGGCTTCGCACTGGTATGCCCATGCCACCAGCTTTTCATAGTCCTTCGTTTTCTTTGGGGTGTATGTCGCACCGTTCTGGGTGAAGCGGGGGCGCTCCTTCCCTTGCGGAACGCCGGGAATCGTAAATTCAATCGTCACGTTTTCGCTCCTTCCTTTGGAGTTGGCGGTTTAACCTCCCACCGCCAAGGGGAAATGCAAACTATACTGTCAATCTTTTTGAGGAAAGATTGATTTTTCCGGCCTAGAACGGCAAGGCGGGGTCGTCTTCGGTGATCTCCTGATATCCTCCGAACCCCTGCTGACTGTATCTGTTGCCCCGGGTCGTCTGCTGTGGGGCGCTGGGCTGCCCGTATCCGGCGTTTTGCGCCGTTCCGGTATTGGTGGTATCCTGAGAATTGCGCTTGCTGGAAAGCAGTTCAACGCTTGTGGTCACCACCTCAAACGCCCGGCGCTTGTTCCCGTTCTTGTCAGTCCAGTCTCTGGCTTGCAGCGCTCCGGAAACGGCCACGATATCGCCCTTATGGCCGTACTGCGTCAGGTACTCAGCACCCTGACGCCATGTGACGAAGTCCAGAAAATCGGTGGCATCCTTCGTCATTGGGCGCTTGACGGCGAGACTGTAGGAGCAAACCGCCGTCCCCTCCTGGGTTCTTCTCAGCTCCGGGTCGGCGGTGAGCCGCCCGACAAATTGACAATTATTCATGTGTTCTCCTTCCTGTAAATCAGATCGTTTTCATTCCAGCCGGGATAAATGCCCATCAGGTACTCCCTGAAATACGCCCTCATTTCCATTCTCGCCGTGGTCTGGTCGTACCGGTTGTGGCATCTGGGGCAGAGGGTAAGCCCGTTCTGGGCAATGCCAAGCCCTCCCTGCGCCCGGGATATGTAGTGGGCGTTGCTCCATGCCAGAGGGGCGGGGGCGGGAGCGCCGCAGAATACGCAGCACGTCCAGCCGTCAATGCTGTCCCGCTCGGCAATCGCCATTTTCTCGCCCCGGGTGAAATCCCTCGCTTTGGTGTCCTTCCTCAACGCCATTCCTCCTTGAGCAGTTCCAGCTTGTCCGGGGGCAGGGTTTCAATGTCCAGCGCCTTGCAGTCCTGTATCAGATTGTCGATCAGCCGCGCCATTTGTTTGGTGTCGTAGGTGCTGGAACCGTGGTATGCCGCCAGGTTCCGGCACCCAGGCACCTGAGACGCGCCCAGGCTGTCCACCAGCCATCCAAGGCCGTTTTTCTGCCAGCTCCGTGTGAACCGGTCTACATCCTGCTCCCGGACGCACATGGGCGTGTAATTGTCTCCCACGCCCCGGACGGCGTTCCGGTAGACCTCTACCGGGGGAATCCCCATAGCGGCGGCAAGCTTGTGAATCAGCACCCAGGCATAGGCGTTTGCGTCCAGGCTTCGCTTTTCCCGGTGCTCTTTCAGGGATAAGTCGTAGGGCGTGGCCTTCATCTTTCGGATAAAGGCCATTGCCTTGCCCAACTCAGAGCGGGAGGGCTTGACCATCAGCCAACCGCCCTCAAGCTTCGCCTCGGTGAATGTAAGCTCCGTCATGATTGCTGCCACACAAACGCCCGAAGGTTCTTTGTGTCGTTGCGGATTGCAAGTCCGGTGATCCGCCCGGTCTTCTCATCATAGGCGATTTTCTCCACGCTGAACTTGTCGTAGCAGTTGAACCGGGTCTTTCCGTTGAAGGAAGATGCTTTGATCTCTGCCTTATTGCTGGGAATCCAGACAAACGGGGACGTGTAAAGTTCCCTGCCAATACCCCACCGGAACCCGGCGCGCTTGAAAGCGTCGCTTGCCTCGCCCTTTTTCTGGTTGCCTTCCTCGTCCTCCCGGCTCTCGATACCGCAGTCCCATTTCCATTGGATGCCGCCGTTTTCCTGGATAATCCCGATACCGGCGTAGAGATTGCCCTTGATCTCCTTGTAGTCGTTCGTCCAGTTGCCAGCCCCTACAGTCTCGTCCAGCAAGTCCATATCCGTCCTCGCCGTCTTGTACAGCAGACACACCAGACCATTTTCCTTGACCTGCTTGACCTTGACCTCAATCTCGTCAGCGGTCAGAAACCGAAACATTCTCGCCATGATGCCACCCCATTATCTGATTCTCAGGCTTTCGCCACGATCTCCCAGAACGGCAAATGGAAGCTGGTTCCCCTGATTCAGATACTCCCGGATTTTGGCAAGATCAGGCGTTCCAGGCTTGAGCCATGCCGCCGGAACCTCGTCCAGCAGCTCCACAGGCTGAGCACCGCCGTTTTTCTGAATATTGAAAGAGAATAGCGCCGTCTTGAATTTCGTCCGGCCTGTGGCCTTCATGGTATCGAAAAGGCGCTGCTTCAACGCCTTTTGACGATTGTTGATAGAGGTTTTCCGCTCCTGTAAGCGCTTGATTTCAGTATCGATCTGGGCGGTATCCCCATCCATGCTCTTGATGATCTTTGCGTAGCTATCGGCCTTGGTATCCATATCGGCCTCGATCATCTCGATGGTATCGAATACGGCCTCTTCCGGGATTTCCGGGTCGAGGAGCATTTCAAATACGTCCTGCCATTCCTTGCTCATTTCGTACAAAGTTATCATGTTGACTTTCCTTTCTCAGTTTGATATACTGTAAATGGTAGAGATTTTTTTATCGCTTGCCGTCCCCGGTGCTGTAACATCGGGGGCGGCTTTTTATCGCCCTCTGATGCAACGCCCGATACCGGCACCCATCAGGATAGCGCACACCCACATTGCGGGAACTGCCGCCCTGTCTGCCAGCAAATCGGCCTGTTGCCACCAGAAAAGCACCAGATTCAGCCCCGCATATGGGAGGACGCGGAAAACGCATCCCCTGATATTGAACGGCTTCCGGTTCTCCGGCACCGGCTCCCACCGGGCATCCATGGGTTTATTCCTGCTTGCCATATCATCACCCCCTGACCGCATGATTTCGGTGGACTACGTCGAAAAGCTCCACGTTCTCATCGTCAAACGCCTTCGATGCTTTCCTTTCCATCAAAAGGGATTCCCGCAAATGCTCATTTTCCCGGCGCAACCGGCGGTTCATCTCCGCCATGGTGCGAAGCTGGGTTGTTTCGTTGGGGGTCATTTGGATTTCTCCTTTGGCTTGTCCTCCTTGCGCTTCTTCTCAAAAAGCCGCTCAACGGCGACTCTTGCGCCCTCCGCTCTGCTGTAGGTATCCTTCGGATTGCACCGGGCTTCTGCGGTCTTCACGCCACGCCCGCCCCGTTTCAGCGTGGCCGTGGTAATCATCCCGTCAAAGCGGAGTCCCACGGTGCAGGGTTCCCGCTCAGGCTCTGCAAGGCCGGAAATCATGCTATCATCCCACATCCAGCCGTCTCCGAGATATTCGCCGTAATCTTCCTCCATCCAATATCCGAACGAAGAGAGGCCTCTGATCGTCATGACTTTTCCCAGCCACTTGTTCATTTTTCCGTAAGGGTTCATGTTATAGGTTCGGTGGTCTACAATCCGCACCTTATCCCCAACTTTGTATTTCGCCATAAATAACTCCTTTCAAAAGTTCGGCGATCTGCCGTATGTCTCGCGGTAAATCCGCTCGTAGATGTCCGGCTGCTCTTTCATGAACGCTCTGACCCGTTTCCCAAGTTCCCGGATCGCGTTTGACCGAAGTAGCTCTGCTCGTACAGCTTGCAAATCTGCTCCGCTCTGGCCAGAAACTCGTCTGTTTTCGGGGAGAAGCGCCGTAGTGCCAGCACATCGCACAGTTGGGGTTTGGAAATGATGAAGCCCTCGTTCCGAAGCTGCTGAATCAGCCAGTTGTTCCGAAGATTGTAGGTGTTCAGCGTCTGCCGGATATACTTTGCCAGTTTCTCCCGCTCCCCGTAAGACTGCGGAAGGTTCAGTTTTGCCATCCATTTGTCCCTCCTCCTTAGATGAAATTCTCTGAACATTTTTTCCACAAAAGACTTGAAAATCTGAGTAGCGCATGGTATACTGGATTTGCCGAAACAATAAACCATCCGCTACCCGCCGGAGTTTGAATTTCCGAAAACTCGGATTTCATACCCCGTAATTTTCTGCACCCTTTTTCTGGGAATCGGTGTTCATAAGCGTATTATAATCTCAATAATCTCATAAGTCAATACCATAATCTCATAAATCTCAAAAATAGCAATATGCACAAATCTTGGAGGTTGAATCCGATGTTTTGGGATAAATATGTAGCACTTTGCAATAAAGTAAAAAAATCTCCTAATGCCGTAGCGAAGGAAATCGGGATTTCGAGCGGTGCTGTTTCTGGATGGAAAGCTGGCAACGTCCCGCAAGCTGCCAAACTGCTTAAAATTGCCGACTACTTCGGTGTCCCTGTCTCCTACTTCTCTGATGAGTTCAGAGAAGCAAAAAAAGCCTCGGCTTTAAATGAAAAAGTCGAGGCTATCATGAAAGTGTATGATATGCTTACGCCAGAGAACAAGGAACGTTTTTCGGATTCTCTTTCTGAGATTCTTTCTGCGCTGATAAAAGAGCAACTGCAAGGGTAAGTACCTTGTCCATGCTCTCCTCATCTAACTGCTCTATCATCTTCAAAACTTCCTCCCGCATGTTGTTTCTCTCCTTTACTTTTTATCATTATCGAACGCCTGTTCGGCTTATTCGCTAGTTATAACATACTATCTGTCCAATAAAACGGACTAAATAGGGGCTTTGAAAAAAATTTTGAATCGCCCCGCCACCCGTGCCACAAGGTGACGGGGCTTTGCCGCCGGAATGGTGTGTCCCTTACCTTTGGCTAGTATGATAATACTGTTCAGCCGGTGGTGACGTAAAGGTGCATCCGAGTAATTCAGTCGTTCTCAGCGTAATTTGTAGGATTTTTTCGGAAAGGGCGAGCAGAAAATGGAAAAACGGAAAATAATACAACAAATATCGACGATTTGTGATAATCTGCCCGCAAAGATGAAATGGGCAAAGGAGGAACAGCACAAAACCAATCAGCAGATTATCGACAGCACAGGGCTAAGTGAATCCATGGTTAAAAAGTTTTTCTCCGGCCACCTGACTGGCCCCAGTATCTATGATGTGACCGCCATTGCCATTGACCTTGATCTGTCCCTGGATGAGCTGATGGAGCTGTCCCCGCCGAAGCAAGACCAGAGCGCGGAAATCGAACGGCTGAAAACCGAAATTTCACACAAGGAAGAACTTATCTCGGAAAAAGATAACGCCATCTCCAGGCTGGAAGAGCGCAGCCACATGATGGATAAAGAAATATCCGCCGTCCGGCATAACTGGAAGCATGTGACTTATGGAGCCGCAGGGCTTGCGGTTCTGTTCGGCATCTTCCTTATGGTATATGTCTTTCTGGATATGCAAAACCCGAATCTTGGCCTGTTCCAGTCCGGCCACGCCTCGCCGATCGTTTATGTCGCGGCCTTTTCCATTATCGGAACATGCCTGTATATCGTCCGAACTGTGATAAAGCGAAACGCAAAAAGGAGTAAACACGATGCAAACAATACCAATTGATCTATCGGCTCTTACGCCGGAGGAAAGACAGCAGTTTGCGGATAATCCCTCCGTTCTTTCATCGGACTGCGAGGCGGTCTGCTGCCTGTATATGCGCTACAGCTCCGACCGGCAGACAGAGCAGTCCATCGAAGGGCAGCTCCGGGAGCTGATAGCCTATTGCAAGCACCACAGCTATCGGGTTGCCGCCATTTATGTTGACCGGGCGATTTCCGCCCACGCAAGCATGGACAAGCGGCCAGCGTTCCAGCAGATGCTTTCTGACAGCGCCAGATCGTCATGGAAAACCGTTTTGGTTTACAAGCTGGATAGATTTGCCCGGAACCGGGAAGACAGCGCCATTGCCCGTATGCGGCTCAGGAAGAACGGCTGTAACGTGGAATCCGCGAAAGAGGGAATTTCCAAGAACCCGGAGGGTGTGATTCTGGAAGCCCTGCTGGAAGGTATGGCGGAGTATTATTCTCTAGAGCTGTCCCAGAAGGTACGTCGCGGCATGAGCGAAACAGCCAGAAAAGGGAACAGTACAGGCGGCACTACACCGCTAGGATACACTGTCGTGGATAAGCGTCTGCAAATTGACCCCATGACTGCCCATTTGGTGGAGGAAGCATTTCGCCGGTATGCAGACGGCGATACCGTGGCCGAGATCTGCGACGATTTCAACGCCCGTGGATACCGGACAACGCGGGGAACGAAATTCAACAAGTCCAGTTTTAAGAACGTGTTCCGGAACGAGAAATATATCGGGGTTTACAAGTTTGACGATGTTCGCACAGACAACGCCGTCCCCAGAATTATATCCGATGAGCTTTGGCGGGCTGTACAATCCAGACTGAAAACCAGCGAGCAAGCCCCAGCCAGAGGTAAGGCGAAGGTGCCGTATCTTTTGTCGGGGAAAATTTTCTGCGGTCACTGCGGCGCTCCCATGGTGGGGGAGTGCGGCAGAGGAAAAGGCGGGAAGACTTACAATTATTATTCCTGCGCCAATAGAAAGAAGACCCACTTATGCGACAAAAAGCCAGTCCCGAAGGACTGGCTGGAAGATGTGGTAGCTCAGGACGCTCTTGACGTACTGACAGACGAAATTATCGAATTTGTGGCAGAAATAGCCGCCCAGCAGTCAGAGGAAGACATTCAGAAGAATACACAGATTCCGGTCATACGAAAAAAGATTTCTGAAATTGAAAATAAAATCCGCAATCTGACGAAAGCGCTTGAATGTGCTTCCGTTGCGCCGGACGCTATTGTGGAAAGGCTTGCTGAATTGGAAGCCCAGAAAAGGGGGCTGTCTACACAACTATCCGATGAAGAACGCGGCGTGATTCCGCTCACAAAGGAATCTGTCGTGGTTTACCTGAAAGCGGTAAGAGAAAAGGCGGTTCCGCTGGAAACCCAGAAAGCAATGCTTATTGAAATGCTTGTAAATTCCGTCACCGTTTACGATGACGAACCGGGATTCCTGAAATTTGTGACCGCCTACCGGCTGACGCAGATCCCATCAAAGACATACCGCGTTCCTACTCCGGCAGTATCCCCGTGTTCGGATATAGGGCGTGTTGGGTCACCAGAAAAAGCACGCTTCGGCGTGCTTTTTCGCTTATTTCAGAAGACCAAAGGCCTTTTGAAATAAAGGATCTGACAGTCTGCTGCGCGCACGCCCTGGCCGCCTGCGGGCTGCTTTCCTCTGCGAGGTTTTTGACACGTAGACATCCGGCTGTCGTGTGACAACCGGATGTTTCGTATGTATCTGTATTCTCAAACACCGGAGGGTTGCTTTTCCCGGATGACGCCGGGATTTCCCATGACGATGCTGTTGGCGGGAACGTCCTTCATCACCACGGCACCCGCGCCGATGGTGACGTTGTCCCCGATGGTAATGCCCCCGGCGACCACCGCGTTGGTGAAGACCGTCACGTTGTCGCCGATGATGGGGTTGTTGATCTCCCGCCCCGGCTTCGCGTTTCGTCCGATGGTGACGCCCTGATAGACAGAGAAGTTCTTTCCAATGCTGTAAGGCGCGATCACCGTTCCGTGGCCGTGGTAGATCACCAGTCCCTCGCCAATCTCCCCCAGCACCTCCATGTCCTTCTTTGGCGGGTAGAGCAGTCTGATAAGATAGCTGCACATGGTGGAAGCCTGACTGCATCGGAACACCACGTGGCTGCGGTAGCAGTCATAGCGCCACATGAGCCAGGCAAAGCGCAGAAAGAAATTATCGCCGTCATAGGTTTCCAGAAACCACATATAGCCTTCCGTTTCCGCGCAGATCAGCTTCTTCGCCCCGGAAAGGCACACGGCGCAGTACGCGGGCATCGCCCGGAGCAGATTGATCGCAAATAAAATGTGTCGCAGCATCCCGTTCTCCCCCTACAGCATCTCTTCCTCCGGGGTAAAGTCCAGCGTGATGGACTTGATCTCGGTGCGCATCTGGATATACCGGACACCAGCGGAATCCATCATCCGCTTGGACGCCATGGTCGCCAGAGTGTCCGCGTATTTGTCCGAGAGGTAGTAGACCTCCTTTACGCCGCTCTGGATGATGGCCTTGGCGCACTCGTTGCAGGGAAACAGCGCCACATACAGCTTGCTGCCCCGCAGGTCCCGGCCGTTGGCGTTGAGCACGGCGTTCAGCTCCGCGTGGACGACGTAGGGGTACTTGGTCTGGTCGCCGTCCCGCTCCCATGGGTACTCGTCGTCGGAACAGCCCTTGGGCATACCGTTATAGCCGGTGGAGATGATGATGTTGTCCTGGGAGACGATGCAGGCGCCGACCTGCGTGTTGGGATCCTTGCTGCGCTTCGCCGCAAGCATGGCGATGCCCATAAAATATTCGTCCCAGCTGATGTAGTCCTCACGTTTCATGGCGGAAGCCTCCTTTTTGGAAAATCTTTCTCCCATTATACACAAAAGGCAGGACAGCCGCAAGTGGCTGTCCTGCCTTTTTTAGACTTATCCAAAGAAGTCTTTCAGATTGTTGAGAAATTTCTTCCTTTTGGGGGACTGATCCACGCTTCCGTCCAACTGGCGCAGGAGGTCTTTCTGCTCCTTTGTCAGTCTGGTGGGAGTCTCTACCACCACCGTGAAGCGCTCGTTGCCCCGGCGGCGGGTGTTGCCCACCTCGGGAATGCCCTTCTCCCGCAGGATGAATTCCCGACCGGTCTGGGTGCCTTCGGGAATCTCATAATCCACCTTGCCGTCCAGCGTGGGCACCTGAATGGTCGCGCCCAGCGCCGCCTGCGTAAAGGTGATGGGGACTTCGCACAACACGTCCGTCCCGTTCCGGGTAAAGATCGGGTGCCGCCGGATGGAAATTTCCACCAGCAGGTCGCCGTTCGGGCCGCCGCCCACGCCCACGCAGCCCTCGCCGCGGACACGGACGCTCTGTCCGGCATCCACGCCTGCAGGGATCTTCACCTTGACCCGGTTGGTCTTGCGCACCTTGCCCTTGCCGCGGCAGGTGGTGCAGGGATTCTTGATGACCTTGCCCCGGCCGCCGCAGGTGGGGCAGGCGGTGGTGGACTGCATCTGCATGCCCATGAAGTTCTGCACGGAACGCACCTGACCGGTGCCGTGGCACTGGCTGCACGTCTCGATCACGCCGTCGGCGCTGCCCGTACCCTTACAGTTGGGGCAGTTCTCGATCCGCTGGGCAGCAACCTCTTTTTCGCAGCCGAAGGCCGCTTCCTCGAAGGTCAGCTCCAGCCGCGCCATGACGTTTTCGCCCCGGCGGGACGCGTTCTGCTGGGAGCCACGGCTGCGGCCGCCGCCGAAGAACTCGCCGAAAATATCCCCCAGATCGCCGAAGCCGTCAAATCCGCCGAAACCGGAGCCGCCAAAGCCTGCGCCGCCGTAGCCAGCGCCGCCCGCGCCAAAGTTGGGGTCAACTCCGGCAAAACCGTACTGGTCGTACCGCGCGCGCTTGTCAGCGTCGGACAGGACTTCGTAGGCTTCCCCGGCCTCCTTGAACTTCTCCTCGGCGGTCTTGTCGCCGGGGTTACGATCGGGGTGGTACTTCATGGCGGCCTTGCGGTAGGCCTTCTTTATGTCGTCGGCGCTGGCGTCTTTATTAACGCCCAGCACCTCATAGTAATCTCTTTTGGAATCTGCCATACTCAATTCACCTCATTTATAGCTTCCACAATTGACAGTGGACAGCTGACAGCCATGGATAAAACGCAGCAGTTTCTGCTGCTGTCAACTTTCAACTGCCAACTCAGGAAAATATGCCGAGAAGGGGCGGCGTTTGCCGCCCCTTAGGCATTCGGATTTAGTCAACGCTCTCGTAGTCGGCGTCCACGACACCGTCGTCGCCGGGCTTCTGGGTGTTCCCGCCGGGCTGTGCGCCGCCCTGAGGGTTCGCCTGCTGATACAGCTTCTCGGAAACCTTGTAGAACGCCTGCTGGACTTCCTCGGTGGCCTTCTTGATGGCCTCGATGTCGGTGCCCTTGTTGACTTCCTTCAGGTGGTCAACAGCGGACTGGATGGAAGCCTTCTCGGAAGCGTCGATCTTGTCGCCCAGCTCGTTCAGGGTCTTCTCGGTCTGGTAGACGGTCTGGTCGGCGGCGTTGTGGGTGTCCACTTCGTCCTTGCGGGCCTTATCCTCGGCGGCGTACTGCTCAGCCTCATGAACGGCCTTGTCGATGTCTTCCTTGCTCAGGTTGGTGGAAGCGGTGATGGAGATGTTCTGCTCCTTGCCGGTGCCCAGATCCTTGGCGGAGACCTTCACGATGCCGTTGGCGTCGATGTCGAAGGAAACCTCGATCTGAGGCACGCCCCGGGGTGCGGGAGCAATGCCGGTGAGCTGGAAGCGGCCCAGCGTCTTATTGTAGGCAGCCATCTCACGCTCGCCCTGCAGGACGTGAACCTCAACGGAGGTCTGGCCGTCCGCGGCGGTGGAGAAGATCTGGCTCTTGTGGGTGGGGATGGTGGTGTTCCGGTCGATCAGACGGGTGAACACGCCGCCCATGGTCTCAATGCCCAGGGACAGAGGAGTGACATCCAGCAGCAGGATATCCTGCACGTCGCCGGTGAGCACGCCGCCCTGAATGGCAGCGCCAACGGCCACGCACTCGTCGGGGTTGATGCCCTTGAAGCCTTCCTTGCCGGTGATGGTCTTAACGGCATCCTGCACGGCGGGGATACGGGTGGAGCCGCCAACCAGCAGCACCTTCTGAATGTCGGAAGCGCCGAGGCCGGCGTCGGACATGGCCTGACGGACGGGCTTCATGGTGCGCTCCACCAGATCGGCGGTCAGCTCGTTGAACTTTGCCCGGGTGAGGGTCACGTCCAGATGCTTGGGGCCGGTGGCGTCGGCGGTGATATAGGGCAGGTTGATGTTGGTGGAAGTCACGCCGGACAGCTCGATCTTGGCCTTCTCGGCAGCTTCCTTCAGACGCTGCATAGCGACCTTGTCCTTCGACAGATCGATGCCCTCAGACTTCTTGAATTCGACAACCAGATAGTCCATGATTCTCTGGTCGAAGTCGTCGCCGCCCAGATGGGTGTCGCCGGCAGTGGCCAGAACCTCGATGACGCCGTCGCCGATGTCCAGAATGGACACATCGAAGGTGCCGCCGCCAAGGTCATAAACCATGATCTTCTGCTCGGATTCCTTGTCGAGGCCGTAAGCCAGAGCGGCTGCGGTAGGCTCGTTGATGATACGCTTCACGTCAAGACCCGCGATCTTACCGGCGTCCTTCGTCGCCTGACGCTGTGCGTCGGAGAAGTAAGCGGGGACGGTGATGACGGCTTCGGTAACGCTCTGACCCAGATAAGCCTCGGCATCCGCCTTCAGCTTCTGCAGGATCATGGCGCTGATCTCCTGAGGAGTGTAGCCCTTGCCGTCGATGGTGACGTGATAATTTTCACCCATGTGACGCTTGATGGAAGACACGGTGCGGTCAGCGTTGGTCACGGCCTGACGCTTTGCCACCTGACCGACCATACGCTCGCCGGTCTTGGAAAATGCAACAACAGAGGGGGTAGTACGGTTGCCTTCGGCGTTGGCGATGACAACAGGCTCGCCGCCTTCCAGAACAGCAACACAGGAATTGGTAGTACCAAGGTCGATACCGATAATCTTAGACATAATGTTTTCCTCCTAATATATTAAAGCTAAATTGTTTACGTTTTTAGTTTGCCACCTGCACCATGGCGAACCGGACGATCTTATCGCCCATTTTGAAGCCCTTCTGGAACACCTGCGTGATGACGTTTTCGTCATGCTCCTCGCTGTCCAGATGCATCACGGCGTTGTGCAGATTCGGGTCGAAGGTATCGCCCACCTCGCCGAAAACCTCCACGCCGAGACCATTCAAGATCTTCAGCAGCTCCGTCATGGTCAGCTCCACGCCCTTTTTGTAGGCGGCGTCTTCCGTGGGCTGGTTCAGCGCGCGCTCCAGATTGTCGTAGATGGGAAGCATCTTCGTTACGGCGTCGGCCTTGCCGTTGCCGTAGGACTGCTCCTTTTCCTTCGTGGTGCGCTTGCGGAAATTATCATATTCCGCTGCCAGACGCAGCCGGGCGTCATGCTCGGAATTGTATTTTTCCTCCCAGGGGCTAATCTCCTTCTGCTTCGGTTCCTCGGGAGTCTTCTCCTTCGGGGTTTCCTCCACAGGTTCCTGAGGTGTTTCCTCCGGGGCCTGCTTCTTTACTTCTTCTTTTTCCTTCTTTGCCACGTCTGTGACCTCCTGTCAATTTGCAGGGTGGGGGAAAATCTCCGCTTTTTGTGGTTCCGGGGATTTTCCCCAGCCCTGCCTGTTTGATTCTATCCTTCCTTCGGCGGCTCCGGCAGCTTTGGCTGCTGGGGCTGCTCGGGCTTGCCGAACATCTTGCTCAGGCTCTCGGCAAAGTAGCTCAGGCGCGCCGTCACCTTGGCGTAATCCATTCGGGTGGGGCCGACCACGCCGATCATGCCCTGCATTCCGTCGCCGATGTCAAACTTGGTCATCACAACGGAGGTGTCCTTGAGCTCATCCGCCACGTTTTCGGGGCCTACCAGCACCTTGGTGCCGTTGGCGCCCTCCATGACGGCGGGAAGGTTTGCCAGTGCCTCTTCGTCGATGGAATCCATTACCCGCTGGGCTTTGTCCACGTCCCGGTATTCCGGCAAACTCAACAGTCTTGCCTGACCGGTGACGGCCACTCTGGTGGAGTCGCTGTTTTTCAGCGTCTCCTGGGTGAAGTCCAGAATCACCGGCACCAGACTTGCCGCCGCGCCCGCCGAACGCATGACCTTTTCCATCAGCTCGGCGGTGAAACCATCAAGCGGAATGTCCGTCATGCTGGCGTTCAGCACCGCGCTCAGGAGCTTCAGATCCGTTTCGCTGACGTTTACCGGCAGCTTGATGAGCTTGTTCACCACCTGCTCGCCGCCCAGCATCAGCACCAGAATGAAGCTCCCCTGTTCGGCCAGGATCAGGTCGAACCGCTTAACGCAGGCGCTGCCCTGTCGGGACGCTGCGGAGATGGCGGGAAGATCGGTGGCCTGAGATACCAGCTTTGCCACCTTTTCCACCATTTTATCCACCCGCTGCATCTTTTCCTCGATGGCGCTGCTGATGGACTTCGTTTCGTCAATGGACAAGCGGTAATCCATCATCAGCTCGTCAACGTACAGCCGGTAACCGGCGGCGGAGGGGATGCGGCCCGCGCTGGTGTGGGGCTGCTCCAGATAACCCATGGCGGTCAGCTCCGCCATTTCGTTGCGGATGGTCGCGGAGGAATACTTCATGTCCGGCAGCTCGGTAATGGCCTTGGAACCAACCGGTTCCGCCGTGCGGATATACAAATCCACCACCGACCGCAGAACCTTCTTTTTCCGCTCTGTCAGTTCCATTGTATCCCTCCTTCTCACTTTATCTTTAGCACTCCATCTCTCTGAGTGCTAAGCACACTATACCGCAGAGTGCCAGAAATGTCAATAGGTTGTTTTTGAATTATTCTTGAACATTTTGGGGAATTGGGGCGAATCTGGAAAATCTTCCTTGCGCTTACCCCGGGAATCGCCTTCTGAATATGAAGTTCCCTTGAATTTTTCTTGAATTCTCCCTTCGGGGGTGGAACTTTTCGTTTCTTTGTGCTATACTGTACGATATATTATTGTGCGGGGGTCTGCCCCGAAACCGAATTTTGGAGAGAGAGCTTATGCTGGAATTATTGGCGCCCGCCGGGTCAATGGAGGCTCTGCGCGCGGCCGTTCAGAACGGCGCTGACGCCGTCTACCTCGGCTGCGGCGCGTTCAACGCGCGGCAAAGCGCGAAAAACTTTACTCCCCAGACGCTGGTGGATGCCATTAAATACTGCCATGTCCGGGGCGTGCAGGTGCACCTGACCCTCAACACCCTCGTCTCCGACCGGGAGATGACCGAGGCGGGGGAGCTGATCCGCTATGCCGCGCAGAATAATATTGACGCCTTTATCGTGCAGGACTTAGGCGTGGTGCAGCTGTGCCGTCAGATCGCCCCCGGCGTTCCCATCCACGGCAGCACCCAGATGACCGTCCATTCTCTGCCCGGCGTGCTGCTGTGCGCCGCCATGGGCATGAAGCGGGTCGTCCTCAGCCGGGAGCTGAGCCGGGAGGAAATCCGCTACATCTGCGCCAATTCTCCCATTGAGATTGAAGTCTTCGTCCATGGCGCGCTGTGCATGTGCTATTCCGGCCAGTGCTACATGTCCGCCATGATCGGCGGCCGCTCCGGCAACCGGGGCCGCTGCGCCCAGCCCTGCCGCCAGAGCTACGGCTACACCCACTGGCAGGAAAAATACCCCCTGAGTCTGAAGGACAACTGCCTGATTCCCTATCTGCGGGAATTGCAGGAAATGGGCGTGGTTTCCCTGAAGCTGGAAGGCCGGATGAAGCGGGCGGAATACGTGGCCACCGTCACCGCCGTCTACCGCAAGGCGCTGGACGAGATGACCGTCACCAAGCCCATGATGGACGCCCTGTACGCCGCCTTCAACCGTCAGGGCTTCACCGACGGCTACTATACAAGCAGGGTGGATACCAAAATGTTCGGCGTGCGGCAGGAGAACGACGACGACGGCAAATGGCTTCAGGCCGCCCGGCAATCCTACGAAGCAGGGGAGACCCCCCTTGTGGATATCCGCTTTCAGGCCATGGTCACCGTGGACGGCAGCTGCGTCATCGCCACCGACCCGGAGGGTCGGACATGCCGCTCCGACGGCCCCGTGCCGGAACGCGCCCAGAACATTTCCCTCACCGGGGCAATGCTCGCACAGCGGGTCTCCAAGACCGGCGGTACGCCCTACCGGTGCGTGGAGGTGCGCACCCGGGTGGATCCCGGTCTCATTATCTCCGCTTCCGCCATCAACGCCATGCGCCGGGACGTGCTGAACCAGCTCACCGCCATCCGCGCCCGGCGAGAGGAGCAGACCCTGCGCAAGCCCAAGCCCGTGCCGGAATACAAAGGCCCCTCGGGCCTGCCCGGCCTGACCATTCAGGTCACCTCCCGGGAGCAGCTGACCCCCATGCTTTTAGATCTGGAAACCACACTGCTGTACGTTCCCATCCACATCTTGCTCGCCGACGGGGAGCTTTGCGCCCGGCTGGTGCAGCGGGGACGAGTGGCGGCGGTGCTGCCCAGAATCGTCCACGACGGGGAGCTGCCCCGGATCAAAAAGAGCCTGGAAGTCCTCCGCGCCGCCGGTGTACGGGACGCGCTGGTGGGCAATCTCGGCCTGATCGCCCCCGTGCGGGAGGCCGGAATGCGGGTTCACGGGGATTTCGGCCTGAACATCTTCAACTCCGCCTCCATGAACGTCATGCGTTCTCTGGAAATGGCCTCCGCCACGGTGAGCTTTGAAATGACCCTGCCCCAGATCCGGGACATGAGCAAGGCGGTGAACGCCGAGCTGATCGCCTACGGGCGGCTGCCCCTGATGGTGACGGAGCACTGTCTCATCCACAACAAGACCAACGAATGCACCTGCCATCTGAAAGCCACCCGCCTGATCGACAAGACCGGCGCGGAGTTCCCGGTCATCCGGGACGGCGACAGCTGCCGCAGCGTACTACTCAACGGCAAGAAGCTGAGCTGGCTCGACCGGCAGGACGATCTTGCCAAGCTGGGCTTGTGGGCGACGCGGCTGTACTTCACCACGGAAAATTCCAAGGAAGTTGACCGCGTGCTGAACGATTACATGAACCCCGAACCCCTCGACCCCGGCGCGTGTACCCGGGGACTGTACTTACGGGGTGTGGAATAAAATCCCTCCGCATCGAAAGGAGAACCTTATGCAGCTCATTCTCGCTTCCGCCTCGCCCCGGCGAAAGGCGCTTCTGTCCCTCTTTGGGATTCCCTTCACCGTCCGGGCGGCGGACATTGACGAAACCATGGACCCCGAAAAGCCGCCCTTTGACGAAGTTGCCCGGGTCAGCCGGTCAAAGGCGCTGGCCGTCAGCCGGGGAGAAGAAAACATCGTCATTGCGGCGGACACCATCGTGGTCTGTCAGGGGAAGGTGCTGGGCAAGCCCCACAGTGAGGCGGAAGCGGCATCTATGCTCCGGCTTCTCTCCGGGCGGGATCATCAGGTGATGACCGGCTGCACCATCCTGTATGGGGACAGGGTCGAGACCTTTACTGAGGTGACGAGCCTGCATTTCCGTCCCCTCAGCGAGAAGGAGATTCAGAAATACGTCCAGAGCGGCGAACCCATGGACAAGGCCGGTGCTTACGGCATTCAGGGCGGTGCGGCGCTGTTCTGCGAAAAGCTGGAGGGCGACTATTATAATGTAATGGGACTTCCCGTGTGCCGGCTGTATGAGACCCTTTGCCGCACGGTGCCGGAAGTGATGGAGGATACCATATGAGAAATCTGTTCAGTACCAAAGTGAAGATCATTCTGGTGGTGGCCGCGCTGCTGACGGCAGCGCTGGCCATCTACAGCGGCATTTCCAACCAGAGCCTTCCCAGCGTGATCGTGCAGGGCGTTCTCGCCCCCTTCCGCGCCGCGGGCACCACCCTGACCAACACGGCGGAAAAATACTACAGCTATATGTTCCGCTACGAGGCTCTGGACGCGGAAAACAAGGTGCTGGAAGAACGCATCGCCCAGATGGAGGACGTCGCCCGTCAGGCCGACTCCGTTTCCCGTGAAAACGAGCGTCTGCGCAAGCTGCTGGAGCTGAAAGCCACCAACGAGGACTACAAGCTGGTGGACGCCTATATCATCGGCTGGAGCTCCTCGGACTGGGAGAGCACCTTCACCATCAACCGGGGCACCAACGCGGGCATCCGGGAGAATCTGTGTGCCATCACCGCCAACGGCGAAGTGGTGGGTCTGGTAACGGAGGTGGGCGTCAACTACGCCGTCGTCAAGACCGTTCTGGACTCCACGCTGGAAATTTCCGGCACCATCTCCACCTCCGGCTACAACGGCATGGTCAAGGGCGGCTACACCAGCGGCAACGACACATTGCTCCAAATGAACTACCTGCCCTCCGACTCCATCATCCGCAATAAGGATCAGGTGGTGACCTCCGGTTCCACGGTGTACCCCCGTGGCCTGATCATCGGCTCCGTGGTGGACGCGGGCTATGAGGAAACGGGCGTCGCCAAATTCGCCCTCCTGGACCCCGCCGCGGACATTAACTCCCTGGAGCAGGTCTTCATCATCACCGCCTACACCACCGAGGTCGTGACCACCCCCAGCACGTCCACAGGCTCCGAGACTGCCACTGCCCCGTCCGAAACCGCCGCCACCACCCAACCGACCACCCCCGTGGGCTGAGGACGCGCCATGGCAAGAAGAAAACTGTCCAAACAGTCGGAATTCAAGCCCGACCCCCGGCAAAACAGCCTTTCCGGGCTGTTCCACGTGACCCAGCTGCAAAAGCAGCGGATGCTGAAATGGACGCTGTATGTGCTGACGGGTATCCTGCTCCTGACCATTCAGGACGTTATCATGAGCCGCGTCAGCATCTTCGGTGCGACCACCGATCTGCCGGTGGTGTACATTCTGCTGATCACGGTCATTGAGGGCGTGGATGTGGGAAGTCTGTTCGTCCTTTTTGCGTCCACCATTTACTACTTTTCCGGCTCCGCGCCGGGGCCTTACTGCATTGGCCTATTATGCGCCGTCGGGATCATCGCTACGCTGCTGCGGCAGGCCTACCTGCGGCGCACGAAAGCTTCCATCGTCATCTGCGCCGGTATCGCGCTGACAATTTACGAGATGGGTCTGTTCGTCGTGGGCATCGGCCTTGGGCTGACACGGTGGGACCGGGTGTTCTCCTTCCTGATCACCGCCGGCTACAGCTTCGGCGTTATGGTCCTGCTGTACCCGCTTATCAATAAAATTGGCCTTATTGGAGGAACCACATGGAAAGAATAAGCCGATTTCGCGCTATCCTGCTTTTAATTCTGTTTATTACGATTCTGGCGCTGTTCGCCTTGAAGCTTTTTGATCTTCAGATCATCAAGACCAACGGCAACACCGACAACATCGCGAAATACACCACCGTTACCACCGTCCGTGCCGCCCGCGGCGATATTCTCGACCGGAACGGCAACGTTCTGGTGGGCAACCGCGCCAGTTATGATCTGGTGTTCAACCACTACGTTATCGAGTCCTACGGCCAGACCAACGAAGCGCTGTACGCGCTCGTACACAAGTGCCGGGATCTGAACCTGAGCTACAACGACCATTTCCCCGTGAGCAAGACCCGCCCCTTTGAGTACACTCTGAACGATTTTGCCACCTCATGGCAGAACCACTTCCAGAGCTTCATGGTTGACCGGTCGCTGGACTCGGACATCACCGCGCCGCTGCTCATTGAAAAGCTGCGGGAACGCTATAATATTCCCGAAGGCTGGTCGGACGAGGACGCCCGCGCCGTCATCGGTATGCGCTACGAATTTGATCTTCGCGGTATTTCCAAGCTGCCTACCTACACCTTTATTCAGGACATCTCCGACGAGAATCTGTCCGCCATTCTGGAGCTGAACATCCCCGGCCTGATGGTGGAATCCTCCACCGTCCGGGAATATCATACCAAATACGGCGCCCACATCCTGGGCTACATGGGCGGCATGGACGCCGCCGACTGGGAAAAATACGAGAATGAAGGCTACTCCATGGACGCCTACATCGGCCAGTCCGGCTTTGAGGAAGCCTTTGAGGATTACCTCCACGGCATCGACGGCCAGCGCGTGGACGTGGTTTCCAAGGACGGCACCATCGTCGAGCAGTTCTGGCGCGTGAATCAGAAAACCGGCGAGATCTACACCCCCATCGCCGGAAACAACGTGGAGACCACCATTGACTTGGAGCTTCAGGGCATTGCCGAGGATTCTCTCGCCAGCATCATGAAGGAGCTGACCGACCCGGAGAAAAACACCTCCACAGGTGAAAGCACCGGTCTGGACGCGGAGGGCGCAGCGGTGGTGGTCATGAAGGTCAAGACCGGCGAGATCCTGGCCTGCGCCAGCTATCCCACCTATAACCTCGCCACCATGAATCAGGACTGGGCCGAGATCGAGGCCGACCCCTTGAAGCCTTTCTTCAACCGCGCCTTCGGCGCCAACTACGCCCCCGGCTCCACCTTCAAGATGTGTACCCTGATCGCCGCTATGGAGCACCGTAGTACAAACCCGAAGAGTGAGTTCTTCGGCAGATACCTGTACCTCCCCGGCGAGATCATCCGGGATCAGGGTGTCTTCACCAAGTACCCGGGCTTCTCTCCCACATGCCTGATCTGGACATCCAACCCCGGCGTTACCCACGGCGAGCTGACCGCTCAGCGGGCGCTGGAAGTGTCGTGTAACTACTTCTTCTATGAGTTGGGCAGCCGTATGACCATCGAGATGCTGAACGAAACCGCCAATGGTCTGGGTCTGGGCGTTCCTACCGGCATTGAGCTGACGGAAAAGGTCGGCTGGGTCACCGATGAGGCCAGTAAGAAGGCCGCTTACGGCGAGACCGGCGTCAACTCCCAGATCACCGCAGGCGACCGTGTTCTGGCCGCCATCGGACAGGCCGAAAACCGGTTCAGCCCCTTGCAGCTGTGCATTTACGCTTCCACTCTGGCCAACAAGGGCACCCGGATGAAGGCCACCTTCTTAAGCCGCGTGGTCGCCTCCGACTACAGCAGCCTCATCAAGGAAAATTCTCCCGAGATCATGAGCCAGATGGAAATCGCCTCCACCACCTACAATACCTATATTGAGGGTATGCGTCTGGTCATCGCGGGAGGCGAGGGTACCGCCCGTTCCCACTTCGGCGGCCCCAAGGATCTGGACACCTTCCCCGTCGCGGTGTGCGGCAAGACCGGTACTGCTCAGCACTCCTCCGGCGGCTCTGACCATGGCGCGTTCATCTGCTTCGCCCCCATGGAAGACCCGGAGATCGCCGTAGCCGTCTACGGCGAAAAGGCCGCCCACGGCGCGACCCTCGCCGCCGTGGCTGAGGATATTCTCCGCGCCTACTTTGCCATGGAAGCCGCCAGCGAGGTCAACGCCTTTGAAAATCAGGCGTCGTAATTCACACGAATGCAGCCATTCCGTTCTGGAATGGCTGCTAATTTTTTATTTCAGCACCACCGGAAAACTGGTATAGGTCTTTCCCGGCTTCAGGTTCACACCCCGGAGCTTCACCAGCTCCGAAACCGTGACAATTTCGTAGCCCTGATCTTTCAGCACGTCCACAATGTCCAGCGCCGCCTGCACCGAGCTGACCGTCATATCGTGGAGCAGGACGATATCCCCGTCCTTCACGTTTTTCAGCACAGCCCGCTCCACCGCCGCCGTGTCGGAGGTCGCCCAGTCCCGGGGGTCTACCGACCAGCTGAGGATTGCCAGCTGCCGCGCCTCGGCCACCTGCCGAACGGCATCGCTGCAGCAGCCTCCCGGCGGCCGGAGAAACACCGGCTCGCACCCCTCGGGCAGCAGCGCCTGCGTGTCCATGATTTCGGACGCCACCGTGCGGCGGCTCATTTCCTTCATGTTTTTGTGGGTGTAGCCGTGGTAGCCGATCTCGTGACCTTCGTCGAAAATCCGCTGGGTGATGTCCGGGTAATCCTTGATCCGGTAGCCGCACAGCAGAAACGTGGCCTTCACCTCCCGCTCCCACAGTCCGTCCAGAAGCCGGCGGGTATACCGCCCGGAGGGCCCGTCGTCAAAGGTCAGCGCCACATATTTTGTCGTTTCCGCCGCGTCTACGGGAATCACGAGCAGACTCAGCACCGCAAGAACCGCCAGAAACCGCCGCATCATACCACCTCCGTCATTTTTTATGTTCCGTCCGAACTCCCCCCATATCCGCAATTTTGATTTGACGTAGCGGCAAAAATGCGGTATACTATAGGGTGGAGGGTTGCGGAATGGATTTGATTTGCCCAATTTGCGGAAGCAAACTGAATACGTTTGACAAATCCCTCGTCTGCGCCGGGCATCACTGTTTCGACATTGCCCGGCAGGGCTATGTGAACCTGCTGACCGTTCAGCAGAAGCACTCCCTGCACCCGGGGGACACCCGGGAGCAGGTGCTTTCCCGCCGCGCCTTTCTGGAAGCGGGGTACTACGCCCCCATCGCCGAAGCCCTGATCGCTGCTGCGAAAGAGTTAACGGTTAACTCAAATGAGATAAGACCGTCCGGCGAGCTTCTGGACGTAGGCTGCGGGGAAGGATATTACTCCGCACGGCTGGCCGGGGCGCTTGGAATGCGCCTCACGGGAATGGACATCTCCCGGGAGGCTGTCCGCTGTGCCGCCGGAAAATACAAGAACGGCCTGTGGCTCTGCGCCACCGCGTCCCACATTCCCGTGGCCGACCATTCATGCCGTTTGCTCACCAGTCTGTTCGCCCTGACCATGCCGGAGGAATTCAAGCGTGTTCTGCGGCCGGAGGGATACTTTTTTCAGGTTCTGGCGGCGGAAGACCATCTGCTTGGACTGAAATCCATCATTTACGACCATCTTATCGAAAAGCCCAAGGACACCGTCCCGGACGTGCCGGGCTTCACCCTTGTGAAATCCGTCCCCATCCGGTTCACCTTCACCGTGGAAGGGGAGCAGGTGGAAAATCTTCTTTCCATGACGCCCCACGTTTTCCGCATTGGCAAAGACGGCGCTCAGCGCCTGCGGGAAACCAGGTCCCTGACGGACACCGCCAGCTGCGTCTTAAATGTGTTCCGTCCTGTAGGGAACCTCTGATGAAATCGTCTTCGGCCGAGCAGCGGACCTTTTCCTCTATCCGCGCAGTTTCAAAAGCGGGAAATACATACAGTATTCCTCCGCTTTCGAAACTTTCGGCCAGAGAAAAATCTCTCGCTGTCGGCTCTCGCCGATTCCATCAGAGCTTCCCTAATAACATTCCCTTACCAGGTGGATGTATGTCTGGAAAAAAGTCGAAAATGCGTATCCGGCTGCCAGAATTGCCGATATCTTAAATATTCTAATGGAGTTACCTTATGCTGGATAAACTACAGGCCATCTGCAATAAATACGAAGAGCTTTCCGCCAAGTCCGAGCAGCCGGATTTTTACGCCGACCCCCAGAAGGCGGCGAGGCTGCTCCGGGAAAAAAACGATCTGGAGCCCATTGTGGAAGCCTTTCACGCCTACAATCAGGCGCAGCAGGACATGGCGGACGCTCAGGAGCTGATGGCCGACCCGGAAATGAAGGAGCTTTGTCAGGAAACCTACGCCGCCGCCAAGGCGCAGAAGGAGGCCCTTGCCGAAAAAATCCAGATTTTGCTCCTTCCCAAAGACCCCAATGACGAAAAAAACGTCATTATGGAGATCCGCGGCGGCGTCGGCGGCGAAGAAAGCGCCCTGTTTGCCCACAGTCTGCTGCGGATGTACTCCATGTACGCCGCGAAAATGGGCTGGAGCATTGAGCTGATGAACCTGAACGAAACGGAGCTGGGCGGCGTCAAGGAGGCGGACTTCATCGTCAGCGGCCGGGGCGCGTATTCCAGACTGAAATATGAATCCGGCGTCCACCGTGTCCAGCGGGTTCCCGAGACGGAATCCGGCGGCCGTGTCCACACCTCCACCGCAACCGTCGCGGTTCTGCCGGAGATGGAGGAAGTGGACGTGCAGATCAACCCCGCCGACATCGAAATGCAGGTCTACCGTTCCAGCGGCGCGGGCGGTCAGCACATCAACAAAACCTCCTCCGCCGTGCGGCTGATCCACAAGCCCACGGGCATCGTGGTCGCCTGTCAGGAGGAGCGGAGCCAGATCCAGAACCGGGAGAAATGTATGCGGATGCTGGCCAGCAAGCTCTACGAAATGGAGCAGGAGCGTCTGGACAGCGAAGTCACCGGTCTGCGCCGCAGTCAGGTAGGAACGGGAATGCGCAACGAGCGCATCCGCACCTATAATTTCCCACAGGGCCGTGTCACCGACCATCGGGTTGGGCTGACCCTGTACCGCATTGACGCGATCATGGACGGTGACTTAGACGAGATCATCAACGCCCTCGCCACCGCCGATCAGGCGGAGAAACTGAAAAACGCCCATCAATAAGGAAGATTCACATGGAATTTATCACAAACTCCCCGGAGGAAACGGAGAAAATCGGCGCGGCGATAGGGAAGATCATCCCCGCCGGGACGGTTCTTGCCTACCGGGGCGACCTTGGGGCGGGGAAGACCGCCTTCACCCGGGGACTTGCCCGTGGGCTTGGCTTCACGGAAGCCGTCACCAGCCCGACCTACACCATCGTCAACGAATATCTTGGCGGGCGGCTCCCTCTGTTTCATTTTGATATGTACCGCCTTTCTTCCGCCGACGATCTGTTCGACATTGGCTGGGAGGACTATCTCGACCGGGGCGGCGTGTGCGCCGTGGAGTGGAGCGAGAATGTGACCGAGGCCATGGAGGGCGCAGTCAGCGTCACCATCGACGTTCTGGGAGAGAACACCCGGCGGATCACCATTTCGGGAGGGGATTTTCTTGCTGATCTTAGCCTTTGAAACCAGCGCGAAAGCTGCCTCCGCGGCGCTGCTGGAGGACGGAAAACTTCTGGCGGAAAGCTACCAGAATACCGGCCTGACCCACAGCCAGACCCTGATGGTCATGGCGGAAAATCTGCTGCATCAATGCGGCAAAACTGTTAACGACGTAAACGCGGTGGCCGTGGCCGCAGGCCCCGGCTCCTTTACCGGCGTGCGCATCGGCGTCGCCGCCGCAAAGGGTTTCGCATGGGGCAGGGAAGTGCCCTGCTACGGCGTCAGCACGTTGGAAGCCATGGCGCTTTCGCTGGGCGAATATCAGGGTTACGTGTGTCCCGTAATGGACGCCCGGCGGAGTCAGGTGTATAATGCGCTGTTTTATGTCAACCACGGCAGTCTCAAAAGGATCACCGAAGACCGCGCCATTGCCTTGGCGCAGCTGAAGCAGGAACTTGCACACCTGACGGAACCTGTGTTTCTGGTGGGGGACGGCAGCGTCCTTACTTACAAGACCCTTTCCGGGGATATCCCCAACCTCATTATGCCTCCGGAACACCGGATGCATCAGCGCGCCACAGGCGTCGCCCTTCTGGCCGCGCAAAAACAAGCCGCCGGGGAAACCGGCGACGGCGCCGCTCTGACCCCCAACTACCTGCGCTTAAGTCAGGCGGAGCGGGAACGTCTCGAGCGGGAACAGCAAAATTCATAAATCCGGGGCCGATTCATTCAACCCTGTAAATAGAAGGAGAAATATCATGGCAAACGTACACGTCCTCGATCATCCCCTGATCCAGCATAAGCTGGCCATTCTGCGCAACAAGAAGACCTCCGTTAAGGAATTCCGCGAGCTGGTCGGCGAAATTGCCGGTCTGATGTGCTATGAGGCCACCCGCAACCTGCCCACCCGGGAGGTAGAGGTGCAGACCCCCGTCGCCACTGCCAAGTGCCGGATGCTGTCCGGCAAGAAGCTGGCCATCGTCCCCGTCCTTCGCGCCGGCCTCGGCATGGTGGACAACATGGTGGAACTGATCCCCTCCGCAAAAATCGGTCACATCGGCCTGTACCGCGACCCCGAGACCCACAAGCCCGTGGAATACTACTGCAAGCTGCCGGAGGACATCTCCAACCGGGTGGTTTATGTGGTCGATCCCATGCTGGCCACCGGCGGAAGCGCCGTCGCGGCCATTGATTTCTTGAAAAAGCACGGCTGCCGGAACATCATCATGATGAACATCATCGGCTGCCCCGAGGGCATCAAGGCCGTTCAGGAAGCCCACCCCGACGTGGAAATCTTCCTGGCCGCCGTTGACGAGAAGCTCAACGAGCACGCCTACATTGTCCCCGGTCTGGGCGACGCCGGCGACCGGATTTTCGGTACGAAGTAAAAAAGTCAGAAAAAATGTGCATCTCCAATGGAGATGCACTTTTTTCGTGTTAAAATCTTTACTTTAACCGCTTTTCCAGCGTTGCGGCGTTGAGCGCCGTCAGATGTACGCGGGAAAAGCCGTATTCCGCCGTCAGGATGAAGGACTTGGGCAGATCGTCGCAGGGGATGACCTCACCCTCCCGCTCCGCCCGGTTCAGAAACTCCCGGGTGCGCTTGGAGGTGGAAGTGTTGTCCAGATCAAAAATGCCGATGATGCTCCTGTCCCGGACAGCCATGTCGTTGCCGATGGATAAAAACATATTTTCCTCCTATGGTAACATCGGGCGGCAATTTTGCCGCCCGATGATCTTTCATTTACGCTTTTTCCACTCGCTGACTGCCAGCTCGTCGCAGCGGTTGTTCTTCGGGTTCTCCGCGTGTCCCTTGACCCAGTGGTAATGCACGTCGTGCTTCTGCGTCAGGGTCAGCAGGATTTCCCAGAGGTCGGAATTCAGGGCGGGCTTTTTGTCGGATTTGACCCAGCCGCGCTTTTTCCAGCCCCACGCCCAGCCTTTCTCCAGCGCGTCGATGACGTACTTGCTGTCGCTGTACAGCTCCACGGTGCAGGGTTCTTTCAGCGCCTGCAAGCCCCGGATCACCGCCGTCAGCTCCATGCGGTTGTTGGTGGTGCTGTCTTCCCCGCCGGAAAGCTCCTTTTCCACGCCGTTGTATTCCAGAATGGCGCCCCAGCCGCCGGGGCCGGGATTGCCGGAACAGGCGCCGTCAGTGTACAGGGTCACGGTTTTCATGCCTGTTCTCCGGTCTCTTCCTCGTCCATCTTCTCGACACGCTCCAAAGAGACCACCTGATTGCCGTCGTCAATGCGCATGACGATGACGCCCTGAACGTCCCGCTTGTAGACGTTGATGGAGGACGCGGGAATGCGGATGATGACGCCGCCGTTTTCGATGAGCATAACATCGTCACTCTCGCTCACCACACGGCAGCCGGCCACATTGCCGGTCTTGGGGGTGATGTTGTAGTTCTTAAGACCCTTGCCGCCCCGGCTTTGCGCCTGCTTTTCCCCGTTGGGGCCGGTGCGCAGGTACTCCGTCAGAGCGGTGCGCTTGCCGTAGCCGTTCTGGGTGACGGTGAGCAGAGTCTTGCCCTCCTCGGCCTTCTCCGCGCCGACCACATAGTCCCCGTCGGTTAACATAATACCGCGAACGCCCGCCGCGTCACGACCCATGCACCGCACGTCGTTCTCGTTAAAGCAGATGGCGTAGCCAAAGGCCGTGGCAAGCACGATGTCGTCGTCGCCGTTTGTGCGGATGACGTTAATCAGGTGGTCGTCCTCGTCCAGGGTGATGGCGCGGATGCCCGCCTTGCGGTTGGTTTTCAGGGAGACGAAGGGGATGCGCTTGACGGTACCCTTCCGGGTGACCATCATCAGGAACTCGTTTTCGTCAAACTCCCGTGTAATTACCATAGCGGTGACGGATTCGCCGGGATTCAGGGGTAGCACATTGACAATGGCAGTGCCCCGGGCAGTGCGGCCTGCCTCGGGAATCTGGTAACCCTTGCGGTGATGCACCCGTCCCTGATCGGTGAAGAAGAGCATGTGGTCGTGGGTAGACGCAATGGTCAGGCTCTTGACATAATCCTCTTCTTTCAGGTTCTGGGCGTTGACGCCCCGGCCGCCACGGCTCTGGGTGCGGTAGGTGTCCACGGGCATTCTCTTGATGTAGCCCTGATTGGACAGCGTGAAGGCGCAGGTCTCCTCCTCGATCAGATCTTCGATGTCGATCTCGTCCTCGATTTCCTGAATCTCGGTCTTCCGCTTGTCGCCGAACCTGTCCCGAATTTCGATCATCTCGCTGCGCAGAACCGCCTTGAGCTTGTTCTCGTCCGCCAGCAGTTCCAGATAATACTTGATCTTCTCTTCCAGCTCGTCATACTCGCTCTGGAGCTTTTCCCGGTCAAGACCCTGCAGGGCTTTCAGACGCATGTCCAGAATGGCCTGCGCCTGAACGTCGTCCAGTTTGAAGCGATCCATCAGGCGCTGCTTGGCGTCGTCGTAAGCCGAGCGGATGATGTGGATGACCTCGTCGATGTTGTCCTGGGCAATGAGCAGACCTTCCAGCAGATGTGCCCGCTCCTGGGCTTTTTTCAGGTCATACCGGGTGCGCCGGGTGAGGACTTCTTCCTGATGCTTCAGGTACTCGTCGATGATCTGCCGCAGGGAGAGAATTTTCGGCTGCTTCTGGTTGTCCACCAGCGCCAGCATGATAATGCCAAAGCTGGACTGCAAAGCCGTCTGCTTGAACAGATTGTTCAGTACGACCTGAGGATTGGCGTCCTTTTTCAGCTCGATGACCACACGCATACCGTTGCGGTCGGTCTCATCCCGGAGGTCGGAAATGCCGTCCAGGCGCTTGTCCTTCACCTGCTCGGCAATGTTCTTGATGAGCTGACGCTTATTGACCTGATAGGGAAGCTCGGTGACGATGATCCGCATCCGGTCCTTGCCATGCTCCTCAAATTCCGTCCGGGCGCGGACGACCACCTTGCCACGGCCGGTAGCATAGGCCGCACGGATGCCGCTGCGTCCCATAATGATGCCGCCGGTAGGGAAGTCCGGGCCGGAAATATGCTCCATCAGGTCAGCGAGAGTCGCTTCCGGGTCATCCAGCACGCACACGCAGGCGTCGATGACCTCCGCTAAGTTGTGGGGCGGAATGTTGGTCGCCATGCCGACAGCGATGCCGGAGGAACCGTTGACCAGCAGGTTAGGGAAGCGGGAGGGGAGTACGCGAGGCTCCTTCCGGGTCTCGTCGAAATTGGGGTCCCAGTCCACGGTGTCCTTGTCGATATCCCGGAGCATTTCGTTGGAAATTTTGCTCAAACGGGCTTCGGTGTAACGGTAAGCCGCGGGGGGATCGCCGTCCACGGAGCCGAAGTTGCCGTGGCCGTCCACCAGCAGATACCGCATGGAAAAGTCCTGGGCAAGACGCACCATGGCGTCGTAAACCGACGCGTCGCCGTGGGGATGGTATTTGCCCAGCACGTCGCCGACGCAGGTCGCCGACTTTTTGAAAGGCTTGTCGGAGGTCAGGCCGCTTTCGTACATGGTGTACAAAATCCGGCGGTGAACGGGCTTCAGTCCGTCCCGGACGTCCGGCAATGCCCGCCCTACGATGACGGACATGGCATATTCAATATAGGATTTCTCCATTTCGTCCACCAGGTTGGACTCTGTGATCACCTGGTCGGGGAAGCGGATATCCTCAGGTTTATAACTGCGGTTATGTCCCATAAACGCACCTCCAGTTCAGGGTTGCTGCAAAACTAAATGTCAATGTTGACTGCATATCTCGCGTTCCGCTCGATCCAGTCTTTTCTCGGCTCCACCTGTTCGCCCATGAGAACGGTGAAGATCTCGTCGGCGCGGCGGGCGTCCTCCAGCGTAATACGGCGCAAGGAACGCTTTTCCGGGTCCATGGTGGTTTCCCACAGCTCGTGGGGGTCCATTTCGCCAAGGCCCTTGAACCGGGAAATGTCGATCTTGGCGTTGGGGTTGTCGCTGCGCATCTGGGAGGAGATTGCGTCCCGCTCGTCGTCGGAATAGGCGACCTTCACGCTCTTGCCCCTCGTCAGCTTGTACAGGGGCGGCACAGCGGAATAGACGTAGCCGTGCTCGATCAGCGGCCGCATATACCGGAAGAAGAATGTCAGCAGCAGCGTGCGGATATGAGCGCCGTCCACATCGGCATCGGCCATGATGATGACCTTGTGATACCGGAGCTTTTCAATGTCGAATTCGTCCCCGATGCCCGCGCCCAGCGCCACGATCAGGGGATACAGCTTGTCGTTGCCGTAGATCTTATCCGCCCGGGCTTTTTCCACGTTGAGCATCTTGCCCCACATGGCGAGAATGGCCTGGAACCGGGAGTCCCGACCCTGAATGGCGGAGCCGGCTGCGCTGTCGCCCTCCACGATGTAAATTTCGCAAAGGCTGGCGTCCCGCTCGTTGCAGTCCTGAAGCTTGTCGGGCATCTGGCCGGATTCCAGCCCCGTCTTGCGGCGGATGGATTCCCGGGCTTTCCGGGCGGCTTCCCGGGCGCGATTGGCCATCATGGCCTTGTCCAGCACGGCCTTGGCAACGGCGGGGTGTTCCTCAAAATAGGTGGTCAGCTGGTCGTTCACTACCTGATCGACCAGAGTACGGATATAGGCGTTGCCCAGCTTGGCTTTGGTCTGACCCTCGAACTGGGCGTCGGTGAGCTTTACGGAAATAATGGCGGTGATGCCCTCCCGGCAGTCTTCGCCGGAAACCTTGTCGTCGCCCTTGATGATGCCGTTCTTCACGCCGTAGGCGTTGAGAACACGGGTCAGCGCGGTCTTGAAGCCGGTCTCGTGCATACCGCCCTCCGGCGTGCGCACGTCGTTGGCGAAGGACAGCAGAAATTCGTTGTAGCCGTCGTTATACTGCACGGCGATCTCGGCGGAGGCGTCGCCCTTGCTGCCGCTCATATAGATAACGTCCTCGCACAGGGGCGTCTTGTTCCGGTTGCACCAGACGGCAAACTCCCGGATGCCGCCCTCGTAGCACATGGTCTCGCTGATCTGCTTTTCATCGTCCCGGTCGTCGGTGATGGTGATGGTCAGACCCGCATTCAGGAAGGCTTCCTCCCGCATTCGCTCGTGGAGGACTTCGTAGTCATAGACAAGACTGTCGAACATCTCCGGGTCGGGCTGGAAGGTGACCTCCGTGCCGGTCTTGTCGGTCTTGCCGACGATGCGCATTTCCTGCGTGATATTGCCACGGGCAAATTTCATTTCGTAGATGCTGCCGTTTTTGTGAACCCGCACCCGCAGCCACTCGCTCAGAGCGTTGACGACGGACGCGCCCACGCCGTGCAGGCCGCCGGAGACCTTATAACCGCCGCCGCCGAATTTACCGCCGGCATGGAGCACGGTGTACACGACCTCCAGAGCCGGACGTCCGGTCTGTGGCTGAATGTCCACGGGGATACCACGGCCGTCGTCGGTGACGGTGATGGAGTTGCCGGGATTGATGGTCACGGTAATATGCTTACAGTATCCGGCCAGCGCCTCGTCAATGGCGTTATCCACGATCTCATAGACCAGGTGGTGCAGACCGGAGGAGGAGGTAGAGCCGATATACATACCGGGTCTTTTCCGCACCGCTTCCAGACCCTCCAGAACCTGAATCTGCTCCGCGCCGTATTCCTGTGTTACTTTCGTTTCGTCAGACATATATGCCCTCCTGCGTGATATGCTCTTAATCTACTATGCTTCCGTTTTCTACCTGAATCGTTCTTCCCAGTTTGGTGAATCGTCCCGGTTCGCAGCAGGTGATGAACACCTGTCCGGAGACGATTTTATTTAATACAAAGTCCTGCCGCCCGGGGTCAAGCTCGGACAGAACATCGTCCAGCAGCAGAACCGGCTCTTCCCCCCATTCCCGCGCCATCAGCTCCCGCTGGGCAAGCTTCAAGCTGATGGCCGCCGTCCGGGTCTGACCCTGAGAGCCGTAGGCTTTCAGGTCGATGCCGGACAGGCTCACGGCAAAATCGTCCTTGTGGGGGCCTGTCAGGCACTGCGCCGTTTCCAGCTCCGCCCGGCTGTGGCTTTGCAGATGGTCTAATAGGTTTTGTGTCAGTTCCGGGACAGGGGCGAAGGGGTCAATGACCGTGGAGACGGTCTTGTAGCTGAGGGTAAAATTCTCCGCTCCACCGGAAAACTGGTTGTGGTAACTGGCTGCTGCCTTTCCCAGACTGTCGTAAAACCGCGCCCGGTAGGAGATCAGCAGCGCACCCACCTGACACAGCCGGGTATTGTATTCCGGCAGAATTTCCAGAATACCGGGATTTTCAAAATGATCTTTCAGAATGCGGCTTTTCTGCTCCAGAATCCGGTTGTACTCCGTCAATGCCGCGTCGTAATTCGGCCGGAGGGCGCACAGCGCCAGATCGCCGAACCGCCGCCGCTGGCTCGCTCCCATTTTCAGGATCATCAGATCTTCCGGGCAGAACAGCACCGTAGGCAGCACCCCGGCGATCTCCCCGGCGGTTTTCTTCTTTGCCCCGTTCAGCCACAGCTGCCGGGGACGGGAGCCGGGAAACAAAATCCATCGGATGCTCTGCTGCCGCTCCTGAGAGAATACAGAACCGTCGATTTCCCCGAAATCTTCCTGAAACCGCACCATTTCCGAGGTTTTCTGCGCCCGGAAGCTTTTCCCGCTGCCAAGATAGCTGATGGCTTCCAGCAGGTTGGTTTTTCCCTGGGCGTTGTCTCCCAAGATCAGGTTTACGCCGGGGTCAAACTGCGCCGCAATTTCCTGATAATTTCGGAAAGACCGGAGCGTCAGCTCATTCAGATTCATGGGTGATGATCTGGTAAGCCTGACCGTCGCAGACAAACCGGTCGCCGGGGCGCAGCTTCTTTCCCCGCATCTGGCAGATCTCGCCGTTGACCAGAATCTGCCCCTCCTGAATCATCAGCTTGGCTTCACCGCCGGTTTCCGCGGCGTTCGCCAGCTTCATGGCGTCCTGTAACTTGATATATTCCGTGGTGATCGCCACGGGAATGGCGTTATCCTTCTTTTTGACGACTACCTTCATAAGACGACTCCTTCGCTCAGCCGTTCTTGATCCGGACGGGCAGCACCATATAGGCAAAGTCTTCCTTCTCATCCACGGGGGTCAGAACGATGGGGCTTAACCCATTTGTCAGCTCCAGCGTGACCTCCTCCGAGGGGATCACCCGCAGGGCTTCCGCCAGATACCGGACGTTGAAGCCGATCTCCAGCTCCTGACCGTCCCCGGCCAGAGAGCAGCGATCCTCCGCCGCGCCGATGGTGGTGCTGGTGCGCATCAGCAGCTCCTGATTGCCGAACATGCAGCGCACAGGACTTTTGTACTTTTCGGACACGATCAGACCGACGCGCTCCACGGAAGACGCCAGATCACCAACATTTGCCACCATTTTGATGGGGCAGTTGGAAGGCACCACCCGCCGCCAGTCCAGAAATTCGCCTTCCAGCAGGCGGCATACCAGCGTGGCGTTTCCCACCTGAAACAGAATGTGCTTCGTACCCAGCGTAAAGGCCGCGTTATCCTCCACGTCCGTAAGGATTTTCTCCACTTCCTTGAGTCCCGCTGCGGGAACCACGAAATTCAGCTCCCGTCCAGTGCCCTCCTCCGGGTGAAAGGTGCGCCGGGCAAGCCTGAACCCGTCCACGGCCACGGCGGTGATGGCGTCATTCGTTACTTCAAATTTCACGCCGGTGTGGATTGGCCGTCCCTGATTTTCGCTGACAGCGAAAATGGTGCCGGAAATCAGCTCCTTCAGCTTGTTCTGCGGGATATAGATTTCCCGGCCGTCGCCCACATCCGGCAGCTCCGGATAATCCTCGGCGGACTCGGCGGAAATGGTAAAGGAAGCGTACCCTGCCCGGATGGAGACTTTGTAGTTCTCGTCCACCACCACGGTCACCGGTCCCTCCGGCAGACGGCGGATGATATCGCCGAACAGCTTCGCCGGGAGGATGCACTGACCCATGTCGGACACGTCCGCGTCGATTTCATAGGTAATGGCTGTTTCCATATTATAACCGGTCAGGCTCAGTCCCTGTCCGGCCTTGCAGAGGATTCCTTCGATGACGGACAGGCTGCTCTTCTGGGCGACGGTACGACCCGCAATGTTCAGTCCCGTGACCAGCATGTTTTTTTCACAGGTAAAACGCATAGGTAAAATCCTTTCTTTCTGATTTTAATCAATATATCTCTCTATCAATAAGTTCAGGTAGTAATAACAGTGGTAGTACAAACTTATGTGGAAAAGTCCCTTTTTATTTAGTGCCGCAAGTCTTTTTTATCCACAGCCCAATGTGGATGATCCATCCCTTTTCCACAGGGCCTGTGAAGACCCAAACCGGGTGCAACTTATCCACAATCATGTTTTCCACATTCCACAGGGCTTGTGGAGAAAATTTACAGGCAGGAATTGATGTTCGCGGTGATGTCCCGGATATTGTTCTGCATGGTGGTGTCTCCGTTTTTCAGCGCGACTTCGACTTTCCGGATGGCGTACAATACCGTCGAGTGATCCCGGGCGAATTCCTTGCCGATGTCCGGCAGACTCAGGTTGGTGAGCTTGCGGATCAGATACATGGCGATCTGCCGGGCTTCGGCGGTACCCTTGTTTTTCTGGGTGCCCCGGAGAAGCACCTCGTCAATGGAATAAAACTTGCACACCTGACTGATGATCAGGCTGGGCGTGGGCAGGGCGTTGCCCTCGCTCTTGAACATATCGTCGATGGCCCGGGAAATGTTGGGAAGATCCAGCGGCATGTTGTTCAGGTCGCGATAAGCCAGAATTTTCTTGACAGTACCTTCAATCTGCCGGACGTTGTTGGTGACGTTGATGGCAATATAGTTGCACACATCGTCGGAAAGGTTCAGCCCCAGATTTTTGGCCTTGTTTTTCAGAATGGCCATACGGGTCTCATAATCCGGCGGCTGGATATCCGCCAGCAGACCCCACTCAAACCGGGTCTTCAGCCGGTCCTCCAGCGTCAGCATATCGCTGGGCTTGCGGTCGGAGGTCATGACGATCTGCTTATGTTCCTCGTAGAGCTTATTGAAGGTATGGAAGAATTCTTCCTGGGTGGATTCCTTACCGGCGATGAACTGCACGTCATCGATCAGAAACAGGTCGGCTTCCCGGTATTTGCTGCGGAATTCAATATTTTTGCCGTTCTGAATGGCGGCAATCAGCTCGTTGGTAAATTGATCGCCCTTGATGTAGACGATGTTGGCGTTGGGATTTTCCTTGCGGATGCCGTTGGCGATGGCATACAGCAAGTGGGTTTTGCCCACGCCGGGAGGGCCATAAAGGAACAGGGGATTGTACACCTGCCCCGGCGTTTTGGAAACGGCGATGGCTGCGCTGTGAGCGAAACGGTTGGAGGGGCCGACAACGAAGTTGTCAAAGGTAAACTGGGGATTGAAGTCCATGGAAGAAACGCTTTTCCCCTTCTGTTTGAAGGCGTCCAGCTCTTCGTCACCGAAGACCATCAGCTTCGCGTCGGAATTGAACACTTCCTTCAGCGCGTCCTGAATGTAATCGGTGCAGCGGCGGCGGATAATCTCCCGGCGGAAATCCGAGGGGGAGTACAGAATCAGATTATTCTCGTTCAGCTCCACCACCTCGGCATCGTCGAACCATGCCGAAACGGTGACAGCCCCCAGCCGCTCTTCCATATGGCTCAGAACCTTTGCCCACACATAGGCAGATGAATACATAGGGCAGCTCCTTTCTAACTCATTTGAGGTAAAAACAGTAGAAAACGCTCGATTTTTGCGCATAATCTCTCAACCTAAATTTTATCACATTTCCACAGAAAAAACAAGGCTTTTTTGTTGAAATACAATCAATTCCCGAAAGGGATACCGAAATAATAAAGAATCGGACAAAGTGTGTCCGACCCGCCATCCAAAGTGGAAAATCCACCCATACCTGTTTTCCCAAGAAAGGCGAATTTCGTCGAATTATACCTTGACCCGTGGACAAATCTATGCTAGAATCGAAAATTAGGAACCCGGCAATGGCCGTAGGATTCAGAGGAGTTCTGTATGAAAAAGGTCTGGACATATCTAGTCATTGCCTTCATTGCGCTGCTGGCGTCTGTCAATTACGAGCTGTTTGTTTTCCCCAACCAGTTCGCCCCCTCCGGTATCAACGGTATCTGTACCATGATCCAGTACGTCACCGGCGTCAGCGTGGGTTATCTGAGCCTGTTTATCAATATCCCTCTGGCAATCTGGTGCTATTTTGAGGTCAGCAAGCCCATGGCCGTCCGCAGCATGGTCTACGTGGTCACGTTCTCTCTGGGGCTGCTGATTCTGGAAAAGGTGGACCTGTCTGCCTTCGCCTACGTCACGGAAAACGGCACCAGCAAAATTCTCGGCCCCATGGTCGCGGGCGTCATTCAGGGCTTTGTGTACTCCATCCTCATCAAGGCCAGCGCCTATACCGGCGGTACGGATTTCGTTTCCGCCATTGTCCACAAGCATCACCCCAACCGGCCGTTTTTCGGCATGAGCTTCGCCATTAACTCCGCCATTGCCATCGTCAGCTATTTTGTCTACGGCTGCCAGATGGAGCCGGTGATTTTGTGCATTCTCTATACCTTCATGTCCACCACGGTGGGCGACCGGCTGATGAAGTCCGGCCGGGAGGCCATCTGCTTTGAGATCATCACCAATTCCCCCCAGGAGGTTTCCAGAGAGCTGATTGACCGCCTCCACCACACCGCGACCTTTCTCCCCGCAAAGGGCATGTACTCCGGCCGGGAGACCAGCGTGCTTCTGTGCGTGGTCAACAAGACCCAGGTGGCACTGGTCAGCCAGATCGTCCACAAGTACCCCCATACCTTTGCCATCGTCCACCCCGTAAGCGAGATTCTGGGCAATTTCAAGAACCTCAGCTCCTCTGGCAAGGAAGTGGTGGAAGTTCTGGACGCGGGGGACAGAAAAACTTTGTAAGACAACACCGCGCAGTTGCTTTTTGGGATTGCGCGGTGCAGTTATACATTCAAGCAATCTATTTTACTATAGGAGGTCATACCAATGGCGTATTACTACCCGGAACCCAGCCACACCTTCAGCGAGTATCTTCTGATTCCCGGCTACACCTCGGAAGACTGCGTTCCCGACCATGTCAGCCTGAAAACGCCCCTCGTCAAGTACCGCAAGGGCAAGGAAGAACCGGCGATTTCTCTGAACGTGCCGCTGACGTCCGCCGTCATGCAGTCCGTCTCCAACGACACCCTTGCCATCGCGCTGGCAAAGGAAGGCGGCATCAGCTTCATTTACGGCTCTCAGTCCATCGAGAATCAGGCCGCCATGGTGGCACGGGTGAAGGGCTATAAGGCCGGTTTCGTAACTTCTGCCTCCAATCTGACCCCGGAAGCTACTCTCGCCGATGTGCTGGCGCTGAAGCAGCGCAACGGCTTCTCCACCGTGGCCATCACCGAGGACGGCACCGCCAACGGTAAGCTGCTGGGCATCGTCACCAGCCGCGACTACCGCGTCAGCCGTATGGCCCCCACCGACAAGGTCAGAGACTTCATGACCCCCCGAAAGAAGCTGGTCACCGCCCCTGCGGACACCACCCTGAAGGAAGCCAACGACATCATCTGGGAGCACAAGCTCAACAGCCTGCCCATCGTGGACGAAAATGACCACCTGCTGTATTTCGTGTTCCGGAAGGACTACTCCTCCCACAAGGACAATCCTCTGGAGCTGCTGGACAGCAAGAAGCGCTATCTGGTGGGGGCGGGCATCAACACCCGTGACTATGCCACCCGCATTCCCGCCCTGCTGGAGGCCGGTGCGGACGTGCTGGTGATCGACTCCTCCGAGGGTTACACCTGCTGGCAGGAAAAGACCATCAAATGGGTGCGGGACACCTACGGCGACACCGTGAAGATCGGCGCCGGCAACGTGGTGGATAAGGACGGATTCCGTTTTCTGGCGGAAGCCGGGGCTGACTTTGTGAAGGTCGGCATCGGCGGCGGCTCCATCTGCATTACCCGTGAAACCAAGGGCATTGGCCGTGGTCAGGCAACGGCACTGATCGAGGTCGCCGCAGCCCGTGACGAGTATTTCAAGGAGACGGGCATCTACGTGCCCATCTGCTCCGACGGCGGCATTGTCCACGATTACCACATGACGCTGGCGCTGGCCATGGGCGCGGACTTCCTGATGCTGGGCCGTTACTTCGCCCGCTTCGACGAAAGCCCCACGAACAAGGTTATGGTCAACGGCGCGTACATGAAGGAATACTGGGGCGAAGGCTCCAACCGCGCCCGGAACTGGCAGCGCTACGATCTGGGCGGCTCCGCCAAGCTCAGCTTTGAGGAAGGCGTTGACTCCTACGTCACCTACGCCGGTCCCCTGCGGGACAACGTGGAAGCGTCCCTGTACAAGGTCAAGTCCACCATGTGCAACGTAGGCGTGACGAACATTCCTGACCTCCAGCAGAACGCCAAACTGACGCTGGTATCCTCCGTCTCCATCGTCGAGGGCGGATATCACGACGTAACGCTGAGAAGCTCTTCTCCGGTGAAATAAGCAATAATATGAAAAAGTGCTGCCCGGCCATAGCTGGGCAGCGCTTTTCACGTTTCCAACGTGATAGTTCACACATTTTGATTGATTGCTGCTATAGTATAAGATAGGACGTGAGATTATGGGGAAAAGTGTAGAATTCTATCTGTCCAAAGGGTACGACCGGAAAATGGCAGAGTATTTTGCTTCCGGGCGTAAGCGAATTACCAAGGTCGTCCCCAGAAATGATTTCACATTGGTACTGAGCTTTGACAACGGGGAAATCCGGCTATACGATGCCCGTCCCTTGCTTCAGGCCGGAACCGTGTTTGCACCATTCCGGGAATGGAACAATTTCCGCAGAGTATACCTGGACGAAGACCACAGCGTCTGCTGGGACATTGACCCTAATGTTGACAGTAATGAGGTGTGGAACAACAAGGTAGACTTGTGTCCGGACAGCTGCTATGTGGACAGCGTTCCTTTTCATTGAGATTCTATGTAGAAATCCCGCTGCTATATTGCAGCGGGATTTACTTTTGCTTTTTTTCTTCCTGTTCCACATGCTTTCTCAGAACAAGGTTAATGTACTGTGACAGCGGGCGGCAATCCTCGTCCGACTTTTCCCGCAGCTTTTCCAGCAGGTCACTGTCAATCGTGATGCTGATTCTTTCTTTTAACGGTCGCATGTCTCATATCACCTCGTGCGTGTATACTGCCTTACTTCTGCTTTTTGTCTTTCTGCTCCATGTACTTTCTCAGAATCAGGTTAATATACTGAGACAATGGACGGCAATCCTCGTCTGCTTTTTCACGCAGCTTTTCCAGCAGGTCACTGTCTATTGAGATGCTGATTTTCTCTTTTAACGGTCGCATGTCCCATCACCTCGCGGATATTATACCATTTGGTAAGGCTTCATATTGACAAGTATGGAAAAGTAGGATATACTGCTACCAATGAGGTGATACAATGATCGTTGTATTAAACGACCGTCAATTTGGAAAAAACATTCGGTTCCTCCGCAGACGGCACCGTTACAGCCGTTGGGAGCTGGCAAATCTCATCTGCTCTTACCCCAAAGTCATCCGGGATTGGGAAACCGGCAGGAGCTTCGACGTGGATTCTGTTTGTATGCTGAATATCGGAAAACTGTTTGGTATTCCTATCGAATCCCTGATCGACGACGACCTCAGACGGATTTACAAGTCCAGAAAATGACCCCCGCTGCTTCATGCAGCGGGGGTGTCGTTTATCTCACAAAAGATGTACTCAAATTGCAGCTCCAGCTTTCGCCCGGGTCCAGAATGGCGGCGGCGGACTTTTCCTCCCAGCGGATGGAGCCACCCTCCGGACTGGGAAGGCTGTGCCACGGTTCGATGCATACAAACTTCGGTTCCCCTCCCGGCATCGACCAGATCAGTGTGTAGGGGAACTCCGAAATGTCACATACCACACCACGCCCGGTGCCTTTTTCGTAAATCCCCAGCTTATGGGATTTGAGATTCACCATACAGTGACTGTCGTTTGCGAACAGCTCCCGGGTGATGGGGATGGTGCGGATGTTGCTGCCCAGCGTGTAGAAATCCCCGTGAACCAGACCCAGCGGCAGGCAGTTAATGCAGAGCGGAGACTCTGGCTCGCTGAACCGAAGCTCGTAGTCCGACAGCGTATGCTCATCGTCAAAGGGAACGGTGAAGGCGGGATGGTACCCAATGCCAAAGTACAGCTTGTCGGCGTCCCAGTTTTCCACCGTCAGCTTGTGGTGCAGGGTGTCGCCGTCCAGCGTGAAGGTGGAGACCAGCCGGAACGCATAAGGGAAAATCCGTAGAGTTTCCTCACAGCTGCGCAGTTCCATCACAATGGTGTCTTCCGTCTGGCGCACCAGCGTATGCTCCATCAGCCGGGCAAAGCCGTGCTGCTTCGCCTGATACACCTCGCCCTTGGTTTCGATAAGATCGTCCACGACCTTTCCGGTGTGGGGAAACAGAATGGGCGCGTGGTAGCCCCAGACACTCTTGTCCGCTTGCCACATGTGCTCCACGTCGTCAAATTTCCGTACGACGCTTTTCACCTGCGCGCCCCATGTGGTGACGGTGACGATCAGGTACTCATTTTCAATCGCGTATTCCATGGCTTATTTCTGCTCCTTCAGCAGGTCGCGGATCTCGGTCAGAAGCAGCTCCTCGTTGCTGGGCTTGGGCGGCTCGGCGGGAGCGGCTTCTTCCTTCTTCTTGCCCAGCTCGGTCAGTTTGTTCAAGCTCTTCACAAGGAAGAACACCACCAGTGCCAGAATCAGAAAGTTGATAACGGCGGAAATGAAGTTGCCGTAGTTCAGAGTGTTCAGAACCACGTTTCCGGCGTCGTCCAACACAGGCTCACCAAACAGCCGGGGCAGAACGATCTTCATTTCGGAAAAATCGATGCCGCCCATAAAGATGGACACGATGGGCATGATGATATCATCGGTCAGGCTTTTGGTGATGGTGGAGAACGCCGCGCCGATGATGGTGCCGACGGCCAGCGCCATGGCGTTGCCCTTAATGGCGAAGGCGGCAAACTCATCCCACCAGGAGGGCTTTTTCACGGGATTTTTCATGGTGCGTCTCCCTTATTTCTTCTCGATGACCTCAATGCCGCCCAGGTATTTCCGCAGAACTTCGGGAACCACGACGGAGCCGTCGGCTCTCTGGTTCTGCTCCACCATGGCGGGGAAGATACGGGAGGTGGCAAGACCGGAACCGTTCAGTGTGTGGACGAACTCGGGCTTGCCGGTAGCTTCCCGGCGGAAACGGATGTTGCCGCGCCGCGCCTGATAATCCCGGGCGTTGGACACGGAGGAAACTTCCTTGTAGCCGTTCATAGAAGGAATCTGAATCTCAATGTCGTAGGTGCGGGCCATGGAAGCAGAGCAGTCGCCCGCAGCCAGCTTCACGGTGCGGAAGTGGAAGCCCAGACCCTTCACCAGATTCTCGGCCTTGCGCACCAGTTCCTCAAAGGCCGCGTCGGAATCCTCGGGGCGGGTGAACTGGAACATTTCCACCTTGTTGAACTGGTGGCCGCGCACCATGCCCCGCTCGTCGGCGTGGCCGGAACCTGCTTCCCGACGGAAGCAGGGAGTGTAAGCGAAGAACTTCCGGGGCAGCTCGGCTTCGGTGAGAATTTCGTCCCGGTAGATGGAGCACAGAGCGGCTTCCGCGGTGGGCAGCATATAGTGGACGCGGTCGTCGGTGGGATTCGAAATCTTGTAGACCTCATCGGCAAACTTGGGGAACTGACCGGCAGTCTCGCCGCACTGGTACTCCAGCATGTGAGGCGGCAGGATGAACTCGTAGCCGTCGGCGATGTGGCAGTCAATGAAGTAGTTCAGCAGCGCCCATTCCAGACGTGCGCCCATGCCCTTATACATCCAGAAGCCGGAACCCGCCAGCTTGACGCCCCGGTCGTAGTCGATCAGACCCAGACCCTCGCACAGGTCAACATGGTGCTTGGGGGTGAAGTCAAACTTGTGAGGCTCGCCAAAGTAGCGCAGCGGCTCGTTGTTTTCCTTTCCGCCGGGCTTCAGATCGGGGTCGGGCAGGTTGGGCAGGCTCAGCATGGCGACGCGGTATTCGTCGCTGAGGGTTTTCAGCTCGGCCAGCTCCTGCTCGATTGCCTCGGCGATCTGCACGGACTGGGCGTTGTTGGCGGCAATGGCGGCGTCCAGCTCGGACACGTCCTTGCCTTCTTTCTCGGCCTTCTTCTTCATGCCGAAGAGCTTGCCGTTTTCCTTCGCCAGCTTGTTCTTCTGGGCGGTCTGGGTCTCGGTGTTGGTTTTCAGAGCGCGGATTTTGCCGTCCAGCTCCAGAATGCGGTCAACGGTGGCGTCGCAGTCCACTTCCTTTGCCCGCAGACCGGCCTTGACGGCGTCGGGATTTTCCTTGATTTTCTTGATGTCCAGCATGATGTTTACCTCTCCTTAAATCGGAAATTTATTTTTGTATTTTCATCAGGGCGTCCAGCAGATTCTGCAAATCTTCCTGCCCATAGAATTCCAGTTCAAAGCGCCCCTTGCGCTTGCCGTTGACGATCTTGACGCCCCGGCCAAGGTGCTTGCTCAGAGACTTTTCGCATTCGGCCACATAGTCCACCGCAAAAACTTCTTTTTTCTGGGGCACGGGCTCCTTGCTCATGTTCTTGCACAGCAGCTCCGCCTGACGGACGGACAGCCCCAGCGCAACGATCTTCTGCGCGGCTTCCTGCTGCTTCTTCTCAGATTTCAGCTGCAGGATCGCCCGGGCGTGACCGGCGGACAGCTCGCCCTTGCGGACGCGCTCCTGCACCTCGGGACACAGCCCCAGCAACCGCAGAGCATTTGCCACGGCGGGACGGGACTTCCCTACCCGACCGGCGGCTTCCTCCTGCGTCAGGCCGTACTCGTTCATCAGCGTCTGATACCCCAGCGCTTCTTCCAGAGGGTTCAGATCCTGACGCTGCAAGTTCTCAATCAGCGCCAGCTCCATGGCCTTCTTGTCGTCGGCTTCGATGATGACTGCGGGCACGTCGCTCAGGTTTGCCATCCGCGCGGCACGCCAGCGCCGCTCACCGGCGATGATCTGATAGTAGCCGTTGGGCATTTCCCGCACCGTCAGGGGCTGAATGATGCCGTGGACGGTGATGGAGTCCGCCAGCGCCTGCAATTCTTCCTCGTCGAAGTCCTGCCGGGGCTGCTCGGGGTTGGGTTCTACCTTGTAGATCGGCAATTGCTGATATGCGCTTTTTTCCAGAGGCTCTTCGGTGAAATCCCCCAGAAGCGCACCCAGACCCTTGCCTAGTCCTTTCTGTGATGCCATTCTTACTCCTTTCTCCGCTTTCACAGCTTTTGCTGAATTTCTTCCGCCATTGCCCGGTAGGCGGCGGCTCCCCTGCTGATCCGGTCATAGGCGGTGATGGGAACGCCGTGGCTGGGCGCTTCCGCCAGCCGGATGTTCCGGGGAATGACCGTGGAGAACACCTTCCCGGGAAAATGCCGCCGAACCTCCTGAGACACCTGCGCCGAGAAGTTCGTGCGCCCATCGAACATGGTCAGCGCCACGCCGAAGACCTCCAGCCGGGGGTTCATCCGGCGTTTCACCGTGCGAAGCGTCGCCATCAGGTCGCTGAGCCCCTCCAGCGCGAAGTATTCGCACTGCACCGGCACCAAGATTCCGTCCGCCGCACACAGGGCGTTCAGCGTCAGCAGCTCCAATGACGGCGGGCAGTCCACGAAGATCAAGTCGTAGCGTTCCTTGATTCCGTTCAGTGCCATGTCCAGCTGCCGCTCCCGGTGCTGGGCGGAGATCAGTTCCACGGTAGCGCCCGCCAGATCGGACGCGGACGGAAGCACGTCCCCGTAGGGCGTGGAGACAATGGCGTCCTCCGCCGGAACGTCGTTGATGAGCACGTCATAGATGGAGTATTTGCATTTGCGCTTGTCCAGCCCCAGACCGGATGTGGCATTTGCCTGAGGGTCAAAGTCGCACAGAAGAACGCGCAGTCCCAGATCGTGCAGAGCGGCGGTCAGATTAACGGCGGTGGTGGTTTTTCCCACGCCGCCCTTCTGATTCACCACGGCAATTATTTTCCCCATGTTTTCATCCTCTATCTTTCTGTTATGTCCCGCAAAAAGCAAAATGTTTCACGTGAAACATCAGCTTCCCTCGGTGGCCGCAGTAGTGGTAACGGCGGAGTAATTCTGCCCCGGCAGGAGACGGTTTGTGCTCATGTACCGGAGCGTGACGACGGAAAGAACAATCAGCAGCACCACACAGACAGACAGGAGCGCGGACAGGATACGGATGCGTTTCTTCAGCGCTTTCAGCTGTTCCTCCGGCGCGGCCTTGGTGCGGCGGCGGGAATGAACCTTCTTTGAAACGGCAGCGCTTCCGCGGGACGGAAGCTGAACGGCAGTCCCGGGCTTGACCGGGTACTTTGCCATCTGCACAAGGCAGTCGTTGCAGAAAACCTGCCCCTCCTCAATTTCACGGCCGCACTTCAAACAATTCAAACGTCCCACCCCCCAAATAAACGATAGGAATATTGTACACCACTTTTCCCCGTTCGTAAAGAGGAAAGTAAAACAAGAAACCAAAGAAATTAGAAATTGTTTTTGGAAAAAGAGCCGCCAGCCCCAAACGGACGTAAAAAAGCCTCCGGAGTTAAACTCCGGAGGCGGATGATCGATTTGATTACTTTGCGTATTCCACGGCTTTGGTTTCCCGGATGACGTTGACCTTGATCTGTCCGGGATATTCCAGCTCGGACTCGATCTTCTTGGCAACGTCCCGCGCCAGCAGGATCATGTTGTCTTCGGTCACGACCTCGGGCTTGACCATGATCCGCACTTCCCTGCCGGCCTGAATGGCGTAAGCCTTTTCAACACCGGGATAGGAGCCGGTCAGTTCTTCCAGCTTTTGCAGGCGGCGGATATAGTTCTCCACGTTCTCACGCCGTGCGCCGGGACGGGCGGCAGAAATGGCATCGGCAGCCTGTACCAGAACCGCAATGACGGTCTTGGGTTCCACGTCGCCGTGGTGGGCTTCAATGGCGTTGACGATGACGGGATTTTCCTTGTACTTCCGGGCAAGATCGGCGCCCAGCTGTACATGGCTGCCTTCCACCTCGTGGTCAATGGACTTGCCCAGATCATGGAGCAAGCCGGCACGCTTCGCCATGGCGACGTCCACGCCAAGCTCTGCGGCCATCAGACCGGCGATATGGGCAACCTCAATAGAGTGATTCAGAACGTTCTGACCGTAAGAGGTACGGTACTTCTGGCGTCCCAGAATCTTGACCAGTTCGGGGTTCAGGTTGTGAACGCCGGTCTCGTAGCAGGCGCGTTCGCCCTCCTCGCGGATGGTGCGGTCAACTTCCTTGCGCGCCTTTTCCACCATGTCCTCAATGCGGGTGGGATGAATGCGCCCGTCCACAATGAGCTTCTCCAGTGCCAGCCGGGCAATCTCCCGACGGACGGGGTCAAAGCTGGAAACGGTGATGGTTTCGGGGGTATCGTCGATGATCAGATCGACGCCGGTAATGGTCTCCAGTGTGCGGATGTTCCGGCCTTCCCGGCCAATGATGCGACCCTTCATCTCATCGTTGGGCAGCGTGACCACGGAGACGGTGGTCTCGGCGGCGTGATCAGCGGCGCAGCGCTGAATCGCGGTGGCGATGATCTCGCGGCCTTTTTCCTCGGCCTCGTCCTTTAGCTGCGCCTCGATCTCCTTGATCTTCATGGCGGCTTCGTGACGAACCTCGTCCTCAATGCTGTGAAGCAGAAATTCCTTTGCCTGATCCTGTGTCAGACCGGAAATCTTTTCCAGCTCCGTCAGCTGCTGCTGCTTGAGCTGGTCGGCCTGTGCCTGAGTCTCGGAGACCTTCTGGAGCCGCTTGGCAAGCTCCTCTTCCTTGCGTTCAAAGGCTTCGGTCTTCTTGTCCAGAGTGGCTTCCTTTTGTTCCAGACGGCGCTCCTGCTTGCTTAGCTCGGCGCGGCGTTCTTTGACTTCCTTGTCGTGTTCTGTGCGAGATTTATGGATTTCGTCCTTGGCTTCCAGAAGCATTTCCTTCTTGCGGTTTTCACCGGAACGGATAGCCTCGTTGATCAAACGGGTAGCCTCTGCTTCGGCAGAGCCGATCTCCCGCTCAGCGACCTTCTTGCGGTAACCGATGCCAAGGCCGAAGCCGACGCCCAGTCCCACCAGAATGCCAACGGCGATGATGAGAAAATGATACCATTCCATAAATTTGCAGCACACCTCCTTCTTAAAAAATAAGGGCAGAAGGGGTGGCGCATTGATCCCCATGTGAAATTAAGCATAACAGCCAGCCGGAGACACCGGCCGGCAACTTTTTGTGCGAAATCAGACGCCATGAGGCGCAAACGCATACCCCGGCTCCACCGCCGGTTATCAATGAAACGCGGCACCCGGAAAGCGGCGCAGCGTACACCATACCGAATCTATTCTACTAGCATTGGGAGGGAATGTCAAGGATAAAAAGGCAAATAAACGGTATAAAATCCCATACATGCCGTTTTCTCAGGGCAGAATTGGCAAAACAGGCTGCGAAAAAAGAAAAATGAATCGGATTGACAATGACTTATGTTCGTGTTAAGATAACCCGGAAGGCCGGATGGGAAGCAGACAGCGGCGCATCCGGCGGAAATAAGCGGGCATGGTGGAATTGGTAGACTCGGTGGATTTAGGTTCCACTGCCAAAAGCGTGCAGGTTCGAGTCCTGTTGCCCGCACCATGGCGAGTGTTCTTACAGCATTTGAAAGGCTGTAAGAACACTCGCTTTTTATACAGCGAGTTCACAGGGGGCGTAGTTGACGACTACGCCTTTTCTTGTATTTACGGACACTTCCGGGATCGGCAGGGGCAGCACCGTTGGAATCTCGATCGTCCCGACGCAGTTATAGTGGATGCGAAGCCGCTGCTCCCATACGCCGTCGATCTTCTCAGCATTGAACACTTCAATCTTCTCAATCAGTTCGTTCAGCATCCGGGGCGTCAGTTTCCGCGCTCTGGTGTACTTGCGGACAAGACCGATAAACATATCCGTTGTCATGGAACGGCAGCTCTGCTTCTCTATCTCGGAGCGGAGCTTTTTTATTTTCTCCGCCAACTCCTTTTGCTCGTCCTCATACCGACGGGACATTTTTGCGAAGCGGTCATCGGAGAGCTTGCCGGAAACATTGTCCTCATAGATGCGCTCAAAGAGACCGTCCAATTCTTCATCACGGGCAAGGAGCGATTTCAGCTCCTTTTCCTTCAGCTTGCGGTCTGTCTGTTCTGCCTGCTGGGAATGACCAATCACCGCTTTTACAAACTCGTCCTCATAGAGGCTGGCGAATTTCGTTAAGCGCCGTATCTCTCCCAGCACCACTTCCTCCAGGAAGTCCACACGGACATAATGGGTAGAGGTGCAGGTGCCACGGTTGCCCTTGTAGTTGGAGCAGTTGAAATACTTGATCTCTGGATTGCCCTGATTGAAGTGAAAGTGAAGGTTGCTGCCGCAGTCGGCGCAGACCAGCAGGCCGGAAAACATATTGTGTTCTCCGTTGTTGGTGCGGCGCTTGCGGATTTTGCCCCGCTTCTGCTGCACCTGCTCATACACAGCACGCTCGATGATCGCCTCATGGACGTCCTGGAACACCACCCAATTCTCACGGTCATTGTCGATTCGTTTCTTATTCTTGTAGGACTTGGAATAAGTTTTGAAATTGAGAATGTCACCACAGTATTCTTGCAGGGAGAGAATTTTGGTGAGGGTAGAGCTGTTCCACTTGGTAGGCGGCTGCTGTTTGCCCTTGCCGGGGCGCTTGATGCCCTTCGTGAGCCAGTAGGCCCGCGGGGTCAGGACACCGTCCTTTTCAAGCTGGGTGGCGATCTGCTCTGTTCCGAAACCCTCCAAAGTCATGCTGTAAACACGGCGCACGACCTGGGCCGCCTCGTCATCCACAATCCAATGCTTTGGATCATTCGGATCTTTGATGTACCCATATGTAGCCGGAGTAGTGGCCGATCACATGGTTTACCGCGTCAGGGTCGCCCTGGACAGCGGCGGTAATGACCGGATAAGGAAGAAGATTATTCCGGGAAGCTGCGGTGTCACGCATCCGTATCACCTCCCATCAGCTCTTTCAGCAGCCGATAGGATTTCAGCCTGCGGTTGTTGATCGTCCTGCGGGCCAGGTTCATACGCTCCGCGATCTCACGGTCCGCCATTTCCAGGAACCAGTACATCAGAAGGATATCCCGGTTATCCTGGGGCAAAGCGTTCAGCGCGTCGGCCAGCAGATCGTTTTCAATCAGGATCACATCACCGCCAAGGATGAAGGTGTTGTACTCCCAGGGATAACGGTCATAGGCCGCAAGCTGCTCCATTGCGTCCTCCGGCAGCTCGCTGAAAGGGATGCTGTGCTTCTTCCTGCGGCTGATCTCTCGATAGCCATTGCAGGCCTCACACTTCAAGACCTTTTTGCAAAAGCTGTCAAAGGCGTGCTGCTTGTGTTCGGCGTGGCGATCAGGTTTCATGTTCTCACCTCCCTTCGTGCCGGGAGGCAGTTCTTTTCTTCCCCTTTCGCCCACTACTCGTTCTGCGGAAGGCTGTTTTGGCCAGCTCTGCCGGGAAAAATCAAAATTATTTTTTCTGTCGCTCATTTGTGCGCTCCTTTCGTCCTGATCGGGTGGGTGGCCGGATCAGGCAAAGGGCGGAGCGCGGGGACAGTAGAAACATCCCCGATAACGACAAAAAGCGCCTGTCTGCAAAACGCAGACAGGCGCAGAAGAATTATAAAATCTATTTACATGATTTCTGTGTTCATACTCATAGCCGGAATAGTCCGATGGAGGGGCTACGCTTTTTTTAACTGGTGCAGATCATGGACGTTGCGAAAAAGCAAAAAGGACACGGCAATACCTCCCAGATACCGCCGTGTCCTTAAAAAAGGGCGACTTTAACACACCCCCCGTATTCTTATTTTTCGAAAAGAAAACGGCGGCTTTGATTTCGTATTAAAGCCGCCGTTTTTTATTTCGCGCAAATCTGCTGTTAGCGGCTCTGTGCGAATGATTTATAAAACTTGATGCTTTGCAAATACACGGCGAGAGATACCTGCACCAACTCCCAAAAAGAGCAGTGCTGCCGGGATTGCCCATATCGCATACAGCATCCCGTTACTCATTTGTTCCACCGACAGGAGCGAAATGGCTAGTACATGATAGATCGGAAGAAGTCCAACCAATCGGAACAATGGATTTACTTCGGTGATCGGCAGCAAAACGGGAAAAAGAAAAATTGCCATCGCCGCAACCAAAGCTACAATCTGATTTTTACTGATTGCAGATAGGAACAGTGTAATTCCCGTAACGCTAAGCGTACAGGTAAATGCCAGCAGAATTTGATATTTGAGCAGCGTACCGCAGGTGATATTAAAAGGGATAAACGCTTCCACATAGTCACTGGGGGCAAATAGAATACTGCAATCCAACCCTTCTGTTCCATAAAAAACAAAAGCAAGAAGCAGGTTAAATGCTGCAATCAGCGTGGTAGTGAGAATGGCGGTGATAATACCTGCAACCACCTTTGCAGTAGCGCATTTGGTTTTACCGTACTTGTTGACTGCGATAAAGCGCACATTGTTCCGTCTGAAAATCT
>UMGF01100892.1_pt1 | contig 53362 bp, 42 predicted proteins | sample 1965181 | NCBI WGS metagenome assembly UMGF01 (sample SAMEA4836063, study PRJEB28245) | human gut metagenome | biome: gut microbiome; material: fecal sample | place: Denmark | collected 2008 | reverse complement strand
TTTCGCTGCCGTCTCTCTCGAAACAGCTTGCATATATTACCACGCCGCCTTCCCTTTGTCAAGCCTTAATTCGACATTTTCTGAAAAAATTTGGAAGCCTCCGGAGAGGCTTCCAAATTCACTTGTTTTCTTATTCCGCGTCGTCGATCAGGCCGTAGCCCCCATCGTTTCTGCGGTACACCACGGCAAAGCTCCCGCCGTTGTCCTCGTCACGGAACGCGAAGAAATTGTGCTCCAGCAGGTTCATCTGCATGACCGCTTCTTCCCGGGTCATGGGCTTGAAGTAGAAGCTCTTGACTTTCTTCAGGCTGAGATCGTCTTCCTCCGTCTCCGGAACGAAGCTGGTCTCCTCCTGCACCGTGCGGGTGAAGGCATCCTGACGCAGACGGCGGGCGAGCCGGGTCTTGTTCTTGCGGATCTGACCCTCGATGGTGGCGACGGCGGCGTCGATAGACGCGAACATATCCGAAGTGCTTTCACTTGCCCGGAACCAGGTTCCCGCACCGTGAACGGTGAGTTCCACGTTGTTCTGGTTCTTCTCTACAGAAAAGACGATGAGTGCTTCCGCATCCTCCTCAAAAAAGCGCGCCAGCTTCATGACCTTTTTCTCGGCATAAGCGTGGACATTCCCGGGAAGCTTTACTTTTTTCTCACTGTACTGGAATTTCATATGCGGCAGCTCCTTTCGTTTCACCGATCTTTCGGTGTAAGGTTACTATACCACATTTTTCGCATTCCGACAAGGGTTAATCGTCCGCCTCGTCTTCATCGTCCAGTAACTCCGCCATGGTAAGATTGTAGACCGCTTCCGCTTTCTTTTCAAAGAGCTTCCCCAGACGCACCGCCTGACGCTGGTTCGGTGCCAGCAGTTCCAGCGTCATCAGATTGCCCATCTCGTCGTCCAGCGCCATGACCACGGAATAGTCCCCGTTATCCCGGGGGATGATCTGGGTCTTGACGAAGCTGGAACGGCGGATCTGACGATTGAACCGGTTGACCGCGTTGTCCGCACGGCATTTGACCGTGTAGGCGATGGAATCCTCCGTCAGGGAGCCGTCCGCCTTGCCCTTGTCCGTGATCTCATAGCAATCGTTCTCCACCTGCTTCAGATGTCCGGACTTCACCATTTCAGGAATCGCGGTGCAGACGTCGAAATAGCTCAGGCAGTCGTCCTGATAGCAAAGCTCGTAGATCTGCTGCATATTCACGGGATAGTTGACCCTTGCCATCACGAACAGGATCAGCACCTTCACGTCCATCATATCATGTATAAATCCAAGTCTCTGCATACGCTTCACCCCTTTTTCTTTCATTATACAGAAAAGTTCCGAAAAATCAAGCACCAGCAGAGAACGCCCTGCATATTCTGGCAGGAAGGAGTGATGCCGATGGATGGCAAACGGCTTTACTGCGCCGGCGGCACGGCGGCCGCCCGCTATGCCGGAGAATATCTGGGAAATTTTTACATTGATCTGGCCGAGCGCCCCGGCGGGGATGTGGGCGCGGTGCTGCTGGACGTTCCAAGCTTCGCGCCGGATGGGACGCTTCGCATGGGGGGAAGTGTGGAAAATCTGCTGGCGCAGCTTCCGCCGGACGTGACGGTCTGCGGCGGAAATCTTGACCACCCGGCGCTGGACAATTACCGGTGTATCGATTTTTTGAAGGACGCCCGATATCAGGCGGAAAACGCCTACATAACCGCCGAATGCGCCGTGGAGATCGCCCTGTCCTACCTGCCCATGACCCTGCGGCAGTGTCCCGTGCTGGTCATCGGCTGGGGACGCATCGGAAAATGCCTGGGGCAGATTCTCCATGCCCTGGGGGCTGACCTGACCGTCGCGGCGCGGAAGGACGCCGACCGCGCCATTTGCCGTGGGCTGGGCTACGCTGCTGTGGATACCGCCCGGATGGTGGAGACTTTGGGCAAATACCGTCTGATTCTCAACACCGTGCCGGAAAAGCTTCTGTCCAGAGAACAGCTTGCCCAGTGCCATCCCGACTGCGTGAAAATCGACCTTGCGTCCAGAACCGGCATGGAGGGCGATTCCGTCATCGTGGCGCGGGGCCTGCCGGGCGTCCACATGCCGGAAAGTTCCGGCCGTCTGATTGCGGAAACCTACGTTCGTTTGTGCAGGGAGGAATGATAATGGAAATCGGATTTGCCGTGTGCGGCTCGTTTTGTACTTATTCTATTGTGTTCCCCGTTATGGAGCAGCTCAGCCGGGAGCATCACGTGACCCCCATTTTCTCCGACGCCGCCTACAGCGTTGACAGCCGCTTCGGGACGGCGCGGGAGCATATCGTTATGGCGGAAACCATCTGTGGCACGCCGCCGCTGCACACCCTTGCCCAGGTGGAACCGGTGGGGCCAAAGAAGCTGTTTGACATTCTCATCATCGCCCCCTGCACCGGAAATACCCTGGCAAAGCTCGCCCATTCCATCGCCGACACCCCGGTGACCATGGCGGCAAAAAGCCACCTGCGCAACGGCCGTCCGGTTCTCGTCGCCGTATCCAGCAACGACGCGCTGGCGGGTACGGCAGAGAATATCGGCAGGCTCCTCGCCCGGAAGCACTACTATTTTGTCCCCTTCGGTCAGGACGACGCTGCGAAGAAACCCACCAGCATGGTCGCGGACTTTGCGATGATTCCCCAGGCCATGACGGAAGCGCTGGCGGGGCGGCAGATTCAGCCGATTCTTTTATAAATCTTTCTTGCATTTTGCGGGAATATCTGGTAGAATAAGAATCGTCAGAATGGTACGCAAACCAGCGTCACATCGGAAGCCTTGTTCCACGCCCCGGCGGCAGCTACTCCTGCCGGGAACGTCACAGTCAGGAGGAAACCATATGGGTAAATTGATCGTTCGAATTGCGTCTCTGCTGCTGATCGCGGCATTCCTGCCCACGGCGGTTCTGGCCGCGGAATGGAATCTGGAAAACGGCAGCATTGAGATCACCGCCACCGCAAATCCCGAGGGCGGCACGACCCAGACCGTCTCTCAGGGAGGAAGCAGCGCAAAGGACAGCAACCCCACCATCACCAGCAACGGTAATCAAACCAGCAACACCATCACCATCAAGGCGGAAAAGGACACCACCGCCAATGTGACCATCAAGGACACCAATATCAGCACCGGTAATGCCGCGATCAAAACCGAGGGCAAGGGCAACGTCAATCTGAACGTGGAAGGCATCAACACTGTTTCCAGCGGCGATAAGCACGCCGGCGTGGAAAAGGCCAATGACGGCAACCTGACCATCGGCTCCGAGAGCGGAGAAGGAGAGCTGACCGCCAATGGCGGGCATGGCGGTGCTGGCATCGGCGGCGGCTATGAAGGGAGCGGCAGCGATATCACCATCACTGGCGGGGAGATTACCGCCAACGGCGGAGGTGAGGCCGCAGGCATCGGCGGTGGCGTTTTAGGGAGCGGCAGTGATATCACCATCACCGGCGGAGAAGTCACCGCCAATGGCGGGTGGTGCGGCGCAGGCATCGGCGGCGGACCTAGAGGCAACGGCAGTGATATCACCATCTCCGGCGGGAAGGTTATTGCCAATGGCGGGTTGTGCGGCGCAGGCATCGGCGGTGGCTATAAAGGGAGCGGCGGCGATGTTACCATCTCCAAGGATTCCCGGGTGGAGGCTACAGGCGGAGATCCGTGCCTATTAGGAGGTTACGGTGCGGCCATCGGCGGCGGTGGATATAACACCGACACAGGTAATCAGGTTGACGGCAGTGAGATAGAACCGGACACCTCCGGGCTGTACACCATCGGCAAGGTGGAGCGGAAATCCGGCGACGGAACTGTCCTGGACACCATCGTCGGCACGGTATCCGCTTCCTCTGAAGAACCAGACAAGCGGGAGCCGCTCTACCGGGTGCTCAACCTGGATGGCAGCACGCTGAAGCACCAGGCGGAAACCGCGGACGGCGTTCTGACCCTGACGGTCAGTGCCGACGGTGCCATTCTCACCGGCACCCTCCGGGCGCTGGGCTATCTGCAAAACCAGGGCATTGAGAAGATCACCTTCACCGACGGCGCCCACACGGCGACCATCGTTCTTGCCGACCTGATCGCCAAGGGCGAAGCCGAGGCCGTCTACGTCCTCACCCTGGGTGCGGAGAACACCCTGACCCTGAACGGCGAAGCCATCGATTTCTGATTATAATACACAATGCGCCCCCGGTTCTGACGAACCGGGGGCATATTTTATAGATTCTCAACTTCGTCCAGCCAAAGTCTTGCGCCGGCGTCGCTGGGCATCCGCCAGTCCCCTCTGGGGCTGAGGGTCACGGAGCCGACCTTCACGCCGTCGGGCAGGCAGCTGCGCTTGAACTGCTGGGTGAAGAACCGGCGATAGAAGGTTTTCAGCCATTTTTTGATGACTTCCGGCTCAAAATCTCCCGCGAACGCCCGACAGGCCAGGGTGTAGATTTTCGTGGGGCGGAAGCCGAAGCGGAGGACATAATACAGGAAAAAGTCATGCAGCGCGTAGGGGCCGACCAGATCCTCGGTGTGCTGGGCGATCTTCCCCTCGGCGTCCGGGGGCAGCAGCTCCGGGCTGATGGGGGTGTCCAGAATGTCCTGAAGCACCGCCCGGGAGGGGGCGAAGGCGGGCATTTCCGAAATCGCGTCGATCATCCAGCGGATCAGGGTCTTGGGAATGGAAGCGTTCACGCCGTACATGCTCATGTGGTCGCCGTTGTAGGTACACCAGCCGAGAGCCAGCTCGCTCAAATCGCCGGTGCCCACCACGATACCGCCGACGACACTGGCGTAGTCCATGAGGATCTGCGTCCGTTCTCTGGCCTGAGAGTTTTCGTAGGTACCGTTGTGGATACTTGGGTCGTGGCCGATGTCGGAAAAGTGGAGGTTCACCGCGTCTTTGATATTGATCTCCTTGCAGGAAATTCCCAGCGTGCGCATCAGCTCCCAGGAGTTGTTGTACGTCCGGTCGGAGGTGCCGAAGCAGGGCATGGTCACGCCGCAGACGTCGGACGCGGGCCGCCCCAGCCGGCGCATGGCCTCCACGGACACAAGCAGCGCCAGCGTGGAGTCCAGTCCCCCGGAAATGCCGACGACCGCTTTCGCGCTGCCCAGAATGGCCAGCCGCTGTTTCAGCCCCGCCACCTGCATGTGGAAAATTTCCATGCACCGCTGGACGCGGTTCTGCTTCCCCGTGGGGACGAAGGGCAGCTTCGACAGCGGATAATCTGCGCCGTCGCTGCGAAGCTCCGGGGCGTTGGTGTCAACAAGCACGGCGGGATGTCCCGGATTCTGCTGGGCGGCATCCTTGAAGCCCTTGTTTTTCATCCGGTCGGCGCGGATTCTGCCAAGGTCGCAGTCGCACACCAGCATATAGTCCGACGCGATGGGTTCTTCCGTTTCGGCAAGGAGCCTTCCGTCCTCCCCGATCAGGCTCTGGCCGGAGAAAATCAAATCCTGGGTGGACTCCGTGGAACCGGCGGAACAGTAGGCGTAAACGCAGTTCAGCGCGGCGGACTGGTGCTGCACCAGACCCCGGCGATAGGCGCGCTTGCCGATGGTTTCGTTGGAGGCGGAGAGATTCAGAATCACCTCCGCGCCGTTCAGCGCCAGAAACGTAGACGGCGGCAGGGGCGTCCACATATCCTCGCAGATCTCCACGCCCAGCAGCGTTCCGCCAACGCGGAAAACGGCTCTCGGGAGAATGGGGACAGGCTCGCCCAGAAGCTCCGCCAAATCCTCCGTCACCTCCGCCCCGGAGGAAAACCAGCGCTTTTCGTAAAACTCATTATAATTGGGAATGTAGGTCTTCGGCACCAGGGCGTGAATCTTTCCCCGGGAAATGACGGCGGCGCAGTTGTACATCCGCATTCCCGTCCGGACGGGCAGTCCCACCACCGCCGTTACATTGGGGTAATTCTTCGTGTAACCGGCAATTTTCCGGATACCCTGCTGAACTCCCGTCCAGAGGGTGTCCTGAAAGAACAAATCCTGACAGGAATACCCTGTAAGCGCCAGCTCCGGGAACAGGACGATATCCGCCCGCTCCCCGTCGGCTTTTTCGATATAGGCGCAGATATCCTCCGCGTTCTTCGCCGTATCCCCCACCCTGACCGCCGGTACGGCGCAGGCAATTCTGATAAAATCCAGCATAGGAATTCCTCCCGATCTTTTTCTGAGGGTATCATACCATATTCTTCCCGATTTGCCAAGAGAATATAAAAAACTTGCGGGGAAAGGCCATTTGCCCTCCCCCGCTGTCTTATATTAGATTCCTGCCAGCTCACGCAGCTTGTCCGCCAGATCTGTCTGCTCCCACGGGCGGCTCTCAATGCCGAAGTGGCCGTGGGCGGCGGTGTCCGCGTAGATGGGACGACGAAGGTCGAGCTTGCGGATGATCCCGGCGGGGGTCATGTCGCAGGTCTCCCGCAGAAGCTCCGTCATTTTCTCGTCGGAGATCTTGCCGGTGCCGTAGCTGTCCACCCGAAGGGACACCGGCTGGGCAACGCCGATGGCGTAGGCCAGCTGCACCTGCACCTTGGTTGCAAGACCCGCGGCAACCAGATTTTTCGCCATGTATCTCGCCATATACGCCGCGCTGCGGTCAACCTTGGTGGGGTCCTTTCCGGAGAACGCGCCGCCGCCGTGGGAGAAATAGCCGCCGTAAGTGTCCACGATGATCTTCCGCCCGGTCAGGCCGGTGTCGCCGTTGGGGCCGCCGATGACGAAATTGCCGGTGGGGTTGATGTGGATATGGGCAACGTTCTCAATGTGGAAGCCGTAACGCTCCAGAACCGGGGCAATCACATTCTCCCGGACGTATTTTCTCAGCGCTTCGATGGCAAAATCCGCGCTGTGCATGATGGAGACAACCACGGTGTCGATTCCCACCACGTTGCCCTGCTCGTCGAATTCCACCGTGACCTGGGTCTTTCCGTCGGGGCGAAGCAAGTCCGTCTCGTGGACGCACTGGGTCAGGCGGCTGCACAGGGCGCGGCTGAGGGCTGCGGGCAGGGGCATCAGTTCCGGGGTCTGGGTGCAGGCGCCGCCGAACATCATGCCCTGATCGCCCGCGCCGCCGACCTCGTCGTTGGTTCCCAGAGCAATGTCGGCGGACTGGGTGTGGATGCGGCACTGAATTTCCACCGTGTCGGCGTCAAAGCCGTCGCCGGGATACACATAGCCAATCTTCCGAATGGCTTCACGGGCAACGGCGGCGTAGTCAACGGTAGCTTTCGTGGTGATCTCGCCGCAGATGATGCAGAAATTTGTGGTGACCATGGTCTCGCAGGCCACGCGGGAATGGGGGTCCTGCGCAAGGCAGGCGTCCAGAATGGCGTCGGAGATGGAGTCCGCTACTTTGTCAGGGTGTCCGTTGGTGACACATTCAGAGGTAAAAAGTCTTTTTTCCATTTTGTTTTTCCTTTCTTTCTGTAACGAAATCTGAAAAAGAAAAACCGCACACCGAAGATTCGATGTGCGCTCCTATCGAATCCTCATCTTTCGTTTGCCGCCGGATTTGGCACCTTGTGTAAACAGGTTGCCGGGTTTCATCGGGCCGTTCCCTCCACCACTCTTGATAAGGCTTGTATGCAGTTCAACATCGTATTTTACACCATTTTCTACAAAAGTCAAGTATTTTGTTTACAAATCCGATATAGACATTTGAATGAATTGCTGATAGAATGGGGATACGTTTTTTATATTGAACCTCCATTATGATCTTTAGAAAAGATTTTAATCAGGAAATAGTATCAGGAGTTGAATACCGTGAAAAATTTACGCAAAAAATTTGAGCTTTTCTGCTTCAAAAACCGGGATAAGGGCATCCCCAATCTGATGCTTTACATCGTCATCGGCACCGCCGTGGTCTACCTGTTCAGCCAGATGTCCGGCAGCATGCTTCTGTACAGTGCGCTCTGCTTCAATCGGGAGGCCATTCTTCAGGGACAGGTCTGGCGGCTGATCACCTATCCCCTGACCTACAGCGCCGGGAACATTCTGCTCACCGCCATCACCCTGCTGTGCTACTACTCCCTGGGCAGAGCCATGGAAAATGTGTGGGGCACCCTGCGGTTCAACCTGTTCTACCTCACCGGCGTGGTGATGATGGACATTTACTGCATGATCTTCGGCGGTCAGGCCAGCGTCACCTACCTGAACCTGAGCCTGTTCCTCAGCTATGCCACGCTGTACCCCGACGCGAATTTCCTGCTTTTCTTCATCATCCCCGTGAAAGCGTGGATTTTCGCGCTGATCGATCTGGCGATGGTGCTGCTCAGTCTGTTTACCGACCCCTTCCCCTACAATCTGTTCCCCGTAATCGCCCTTGCCAACTATTTTCTCTTTTTCGGCAAGGACGTGCTGAACGTGATTCCCATGTCCTGGCGCGCCAACGCCAGCCGCCTGTTCCGCAAGAAGCCCAAACAGCCCAAGGCAAAGGTCATCCATTTTAACGCAGGCTCCTACGAAGCCTCCACCGCCACGCCGAAAGCCCCCTACACCCACCGCTGCACGATCTGCGGACGCACCGACGTGACAAATCCGGAACTGGAATTCCGCTACTGCTCCAAGTGCAAGGGCTACTACTGCTACTGTCAGGATCATATCAACAATCATACGCATATTCAGTAGGTGAAAAATGGCACGATTTGTGTAAATTCCTCTTGCAATCTTCCGCCGCCCATGGTATAATGTCCGCAGCTACTGAACAAGGAGCCTTTTTGTATGGTCACCATGAACTCTTCTGCCAGCTTTTCCTTTTATTACTATTACTTTTTTACCCGAAAAAAGTAATAGCGATTTGTGCTGCAGAAAATTTTCAGGAGCTTAAAGGGTTATCTCAAGACGCCGCACGAATTGCCGTGCGGCGTTATTTTATTATCAGGAGATGTTAAGCAATGATCGCAGTATTGAAAAACGGCACCACGCCCTCCCAGATCCAGCACCTTGTGGACTGGCTCAAAAATATGAATCTGGACGTTCACATTTCCGAAGGTTCGGAGGTCACCATTCTCGGTCTGGTCGGCGACACCAGCCGGGTGGACATCGATCTTCTGAAAAGTCTGGAAATGGTGGAGACCGTCAAGAGGGTCTCTGAGCCGTTCAAGCAGGCCAACCGGAAATTCCACCCCAAGGACACCATCATCGAGGCAGGAAACGCCCGCATCGGCGGCGGGTATTTTGCCGTGATCGCAGGCCCGTGCAGCGTGGAATCCGAGGAACAGATCATTGCCGTCGCTTCCGCCGTCAAGGAATCCGGCGCATCCATTCTCCGGGGCGGCGCGTTCAAGCCCCGCACCTCCCCCTACGCCTTTCAGGGCATGAAGGACGAGGGCATCCGGCTGCTTCTGGAGGCCAAAAAGGCCACGGGGCTGCCCATCGTCACGGAGATCATGAACATTTCCACCCTCGATCTGTTCGCCGACGTGGATATCATTCAGGTAGGTGCGCGGAATATGCAGAACTTTGACCTTCTGAAAGAGCTGGGCAAGACCGACAAGCCCATTCTGCTGAAACGGGGACTTGCCAACACCTTGCAGGAGCTGCTCATGAGCGCCGAATATATCATGAGCGAGGGCAACAGCAAGGTCATCCTCTGCGAGCGGGGCATCCGCACCTTTGAGACCGCCACCCGGAACACCCTCGACCTTTCCGCAGTCCCCGTTCTGCACAATCTGACCCACCTGCCCGTGGTGGTCGATCCCAGCCATGCCACCGGCAAGGCCGATCTGGTCGCCCCCATGGCCTACGCGGCCACCGCCGCCGGTGCCGACGGCATCATGGTGGAGGTCCACAACGATCCCGCCCACGCGCTGTGCGACGGCGCCCAGTCCATCACGCCGCCCCAGTTCGATGAGATCAGCCGGAAAGTCCGGCAGATTCGTGAGGTTCTTGTATGAAAGTCGGTATTTTGGGTCTCGGCCTGATCGGTGGCTCCCTTGCCAGAGCCTACGCTCTGGAGGGGCACACCGTTTACGCCATTCAGCGAAACGAAAGTATGCTGTCCTTTGCCATGCTTTCCGGCGCAGTCCACGGACGGCTGGACGAAACCACCATTCCGGAGTGCGACCTGATCCTGCTTGCCATCTACCCCGGCGGCTGCGCCGACTGGCTGGAAAAGAACGCGCCCCTTGTATCCAAGGACGCGCTGGTCATCGACTGCTGCGGCATCAAGCGGGAGGTTTGCAGCCGTTGCTTCCCTCTCGCCGAACGGTACGGCTTCACCTTCGTGGGCGGGCATCCCATGGCAGGCTCCCAGTTCTCCGGCTTCAAATACAGCCGGGCAAACCTCTTTGCAGGCGCGCCCATGGTGCTGGTTCCGCCGGTGTATGACGATATCCAGCTGTTAGACCGGGTAAAAACCGCATTGAAGCCCTGCCGTTTTGGCTTCTTCTCCGTCACAACGGCGGAAGAACACGATAAAATGATTGCCTTTACCTCCCAGATGCCCCACATTCTCAGCAACGCTTTTATCAAGTCCCCCACCGCTTTGAAGCACAAGGGATTTTCTGCCGGAAGCTACAAGGACTTAACCCGCGTCGCGTGGCTGAATCCTCAGATGTGGGCGGAGCTGTTCATGGAAAACAAGGACAATGTTCTTTTCGAGCTGGACAGCTATATTGAGAGCCTGTCCGCCTACCGGGACGCCATTGCCGCGGATGATATGGACACATTAGTCCGGCTGCTGGACGAGGGCAAAAAGCGCAAAGAGGAGGTGGACGGATGAACACCGTTACCGTCCGCGCCTCCAGACAGTATGATATTCTGATTGGTCAGGGGCTGCTGCCCACTTTGGGCGCGGAAGCGAAAAAGCTGGGAAAAGCGCAGAAAGTTTGCGTCATCAGTGAGACTACCGTCTATCCTCTTTACGGGGCAGTTGCCGAGGAAAGCCTGAAAAGCGCCGGTTTCTCCGTGGTTTCCTACGTATTCCCCGCCGGGGAAGAAAGCAAAAACGGGCTGATTTTCCTCGATCTTCTGAACTTTCTCGCGGAAAACCAGCTGACCCGTTCCGACCTGATCGTCGCTCTGGGCGGCGGCGTGGTGGGCGATCTGGCAGGCTTCGCCGCCGCAAGCTATCTGCGAGGCATCCGCTTCATTCAGGTTCCCACGACTCTGCTTGCCGCCGTGGATTCCTCTGTGGGCGGCAAAACCGCCATCGATCTTCCCGCCGGGAAGAACCTCGCCGGGGCGTTCTGCCAGCCAAGTCTGGTGCTGTGCGACACGGATACCCTGAATTCCCTCCCCCTTGACATTTTCCGGGACGGCTGCGCCGAGGTCATCAAGTACGGCGTGCTGTACGACCCGAAGCTGTTCGCCCATCTGGAAGAAAAGGGGCTTTCCTTTGACCGGGAAGCGGTCATCACCCGCTGTGTGGAATTAAAGCGGGACGTGGTCATGGAGGACGAATTCGACACCGGCGCGCGGATGAAGCTGAATCTGGGTCACACCGTCGGTCACGGCGTGGAGGCCAAAAGCCATTTTGCCATCTCCCACGGCAAGGCCGTCGCCATTGGCATGGCCATCGTCAGCCGGGCATTCGCCTGCGCCGATACGCCGCGAATCGTGGCGCTTCTGGAACAATTCGGTCTGCCCACCCGGACGGACTACTCCGCAGACGACCTTTTCACCTACACCCTCTCGGACAAGAAGCGTTCCGGCGGCACGGTGAATCTCATCATCCCCCGCGCCATCGGCGACTGCGTCATTGTCCCGACCAAAGTTGAATCCCTGAAATCCTTTATTCAGGCAGGTCTTTGATATGGATATCACCATTTTTCCCGGGAAACTTTCGGGAACCGTCCGCGCCATCCCCTCGAAGTCTCAGGCGCACCGTCTGCTGATCTGCGCCGCCTTTGCCGACGCGCCCACCACTCTTTTCTGCCCCGAAACCAACCGGGACATTGAAGCGACCATGGGCTGCCTGAACGCTCTGGGGGCGGACATCACGCGAACCGAATCCGGCTACCGGGTCGTCCCGGTGAAGGAAATCCCCAAACAGGCAGCACTTCTCTGCCATGACAGCGGCTCTACCCTGCGGTTTCTGCTGCCAGTGGCCGGGGCTTTGGGCATTGACGCAACGTTTCATTTGGAGGGCAGGCTCCCCAGCCGCCCTCTCTCCCCGCTGTGGGAGGAAATGGAGCGGATGGGCTGCACCCTCACCCGCCCGACCGCGGATACCGTCCGCTGCACCGGACAACTGCGGGCGGGAGAATACGTCATCGACGGCGGCGTTTCCAGCCAGTTTATTACGGGGCTGCTGCTTTCCGCCGCCCTGATTCCGGGAAAAAGCCGCATCCGTCTGACCGGGAAGGTGGAATCCCACCCCTATATCACCATGACCCAGCGGGCAATGGAAATATTTGGAAAAGAAACGTCGGATTTTGTCGTGACCGGCGGCATCCCGTTCCACTCCCCCGGCACGCTGACGGTAGAAGGCGATTGGAGCAACGCCGCGTTCTTCCTTGCTGCAAAGGCGTTGGGCAGCAGTGTAGAGGTGACGAACCTCTCCCCGGATTCCCCCCAGGGCGACCGGGCGGTCTTTGATCTGCTTCCCGCGCTGGAAAATAGCCCCGTCATTTCCGCCGCTGATATTCCCGATTTAGTCCCCATTCTCGCCGTTACGGCGGCGTGTAAAAATGGCGCTGTGTTCACGGACATCCGGCGGCTGCGGCTGAAAGAATCCGACCGTGTCGCGTCCGTTATTGCCATGGTGGAAGCGCTGGGCGGAAAGGCACAGGCTTCCGAGGACACCCTGACGGTGTACGGCACGGGGCTGGTCGGCGGGACGGTGGATGCCATGAACGATCACCGCATTGCCATGTCCGCCGCCATCGCGGCGACGGCCTGCAAAGCACCCGTGGCCATTCTTGGCGCGGAGTGCGTGGGAAAATCCTATCCAAAATTCTTTGAAGAATACGCCCGTTTAGGAGGTAACTATGAGCAGTACCTACGGTGAAAATCTGAAATTGTCCATTTTCGGCCAATCCCACGGCGCGGCCATCGGCATGACGCTGGACGGCATTCCGGCAGGTCTGCCCGTGGACACGGACGCGCTGCAAATCTTCCTGAACCGCCGCGCCCCCGGGCAGAACGACTGGTCAACGCCGCGAAAGGAGGCCGACCGGCCGGAGTTTCTCTCCGGAATTCTGGACGGCTTCACCTGCGGCGCACCCATTGCCGCCGCCATTTACAACAAAAACACCCGCTCCGGGGACTACGCCAATCTGAAGGACTGCCCCCGTCCCGGACACGCGGACCTCACCGCTCAGATCAAATACGGCGGATTTCAGGACGCCGCCGGAGGCGGACACTTTTCCGGCCGTCTGACCGCGCCGCTCTGCATTGCGGGAGGACTGTGCAAACAGTGGCTGGAGGGCATGGGAATTCAGGTTTTCGCCCATATTGCCGCCATTGCGGGCATTTCCGACACGCCCTTTGACCCCCTTTCCCCGGATAGAGATTCCATCCAGCCGGATTTCCCGGTGATAAAACCGGACGCAGGGGCACAGATGCGGGATGCCATTTCCGCCGCCAAGGGTGACGGCGACAGCGTGGGCGGCATTGTGGAATGCGCCGTCACCGGTCTTCCCGCCGGGGTGGGAGAACCCATATTCGGCGGCGTGGAGAGTCGAATTGCCCAAATCGTCTACGGCGTTCCCGCCGTGAAGGGTGTGGAATTCGGTGCGGGCTTTTCCGCCGCAAATCTGCGGGGCAGCCAGAATAACGACGATTACGTTATTTCGGATGGGCAAATCCGCACCGTCACCAACAATGCCGGGGGAATTCTCGGCGGCATTACCACCGGAATGCCCCTGATTTTCCGGGCAGCCCTCAAGCCCACCCCCTCCATTTCCCGCCCCCAGCAGAGCGTCGATCTGAACGATGGAAAAGTTCGGGAGCTGATCGTCAAAGGCCGCCATGACCCGTGCATCGTCCCCAGAGCCGTTCCGGTGATCGAGGCCGCGGCCGCCATCGCCATTTTCGACATGATTCTGGGCAACACCCAGACAGACAGGAGGAAACCGTAAATGGATTTAAATGAGATTCGCAGTGAGATCGACAAAATCGACGACGAACTGGTTCGCCTGTTCTGCCAGCGGATGCATGTCGCCGCTCAGGTCGCCGACTACAAAAAGGCCAATAACCTGCCCATTTTCCAGCCTGCCCGGGAACGGGCGAAGCTTCAGGACGTGGCGGAAAAGGCCGGCCCCGAAATGGCCAATTACACTCGGGTGCTGTACTCCATGCTGTTCGAGCTGAGCCGCAGCTACCAGTCCAAGCGCAACGGGGAATGCAGCCCCCTTTACCGGAATATCACGCAGGCCATCGAGCACACGCCGAAGCTTTTCCCGCAGGCGCCCATGGTCGCCTGTCAGGGCGTGGAGGGCGCTTACTCCCAGATCGCCTGTGAAAAAATCTTCAAAAATCCCTTTATTATGTACTTCAAGTCCTTTGAGGCCGTGTTCAGTGCCATCGATCAGGGGCTGTGCCAGTACGGCATTCTGCCCATCGAAAATTCCACCGCCGGTTCCGTGAACAAGGTGTACGACCTGATGATCGAGCACAATTTCTCCATCGTCCGCACCTTCCGGCTGAAAATCGACCACAATCTTCTGGTTAATCCCGGCACGAACCTCGCCGATATCAAGGAAGTGTATTCCCACGAGCAGGCCATCAACCAGTGCGGCAACTTCCTCCACAGTCTCCCCGGCGTGAATGTCATTCCCGTGGACAACACTGCCCTCGCCGCCCAGATGGTCGCCCAGTCCGGCAGAAAGGACGTTGCCGCCCTGTCCAGCCGCGCCTGCGCCGAGTTGTACGGACTGGACTGTCTGCGCTCCTCCGTGCAGGACAAGGGCAACAACCGCACCCGCTTCATCTGCATCAGCCGGAACCTGGAAATCTACCCTGGCTCCGACAAGACCTCCATCATGATGGTTCTGAACCACAAGCCCGGCGCGCTTTACAAGGTGCTGGCGCGGCTTTACACGCTGGGCATCAACGTCACGAAGCTGGAATCCCGCCCCATTCCCGACCGGGAATTTGAATTCATGTTCTATTTCGATCTGGAAACCTCCATTTATTCCGAGGAATTCGTTCAGCTGATGTGCGAGCTGGACGAGATGTGCGAGGAGTTCAAATACCTAGGCAGCTACACGGAGGTGGTCTGATGAAATGCGGACTGCTGGGTCGGAAGCTGGGGCACAGCTACTCCCCCCAGATTCATGCCTGTCTCGGGGATTATTCCTACACTCTCTTTGAAAAAGAGCCGGAGGAAGTTGCGGATTTCCTGAAAAACGGGGACTTTACCGGGCTGAATGTCACCATTCCCTACAAAAAAACGGTCATCCCCTATCTGGACGAATTGTCCCCGGCTGCTAAAAAGCTGGGGGCGGTGAACACCGTCGTCCGCAGAGAGGACGGCACCCTTTTCGGCCACAACACGGACTATTTTGGCTTTGCTTCCCTTTTGAAACGAAGCGGTCTGGATGTCGCCGGAAAGAAGGTTTTGGTGCTGGGCAGCGGCGGGGCTTCCAATACCGTCACTGCTGTTTTGACTGGGCTGGGTGCTGAGGCCGTGGTCATTTCCCGTTCCGGGGAAAACAATTACGAGAACCTGCAGCGTCACGAAGACGCCGCCGTCATCGTCAACGCGACCCCCGTCGGCATGTACCCCAACACCGGCGTTTCTCCCGTGGATCTGAAGCGGTTCCCCAAGCTGGAAGGGGTGCTGGACGTGATCTACAACCCCGCCCGCACCCAGCTGCTGCTGGATGCCGAAGCGCTTCATATTCCCTGCGCCAACGGCCTTTGGATGCTGGTAGCACAGGCCAAGGAATCCGCCGAGTATTTTACCGGCACATCCATTGACGACGCCGCCATTGCCGAAATCCACGCAAATCTTGCCGCCCAGATGGCAAACATCGTCCTCATCGGAATGCCGGGGTGCGGGAAAAGCACCATCGGCGCTCTGCTTGCGGACAAACTTAGCCGGAAGCTGGTGGACGCCGACGAGGAAATTTTCCGTCTTGCGGGTAAGTCCATCCCCGCAATTTTTGCGGAGGACGGCGAGGCCGTTTTCCGGGACTGGGAGACGAAAGCGCTGTCCCAGCTGGGCAAACAGTCCGCGCTGGTCATCGCCACCGGCGGCGGCTGTGTGACCCAGCCGCGAAACTACCCGATGCTTCACCAGAACGGCGTGATTTTCTGGCTGAAACGGGACATTTCCAAGCTGCCCACCGACGGCCGTCCCCTGTCCCAGACCAATCCGCTGGACGCAATGTTCGCAAAGCGCGCCCCCATGTACGCTGCCTTTGCCGATCACGCCGTCAGCAATGACGGTTCCGCTGCGGAAACCGTCGCCGCAATTTTGTCGATCATGGAGGAACCCATATGAAAATTCTGGTCATCAACGGCCCCAACCTGAACATGCTGGGCATCCGGGAGCCGGGTATCTACGGTAAAAGCACCTTCGCCGATCTTCTGCGGCTGCTGGACGAAACCGCCAGCGCCGAGGGTCTGGAAGTGGAGCAGTACCAGTCCAACCACGAGGGGGACATTGTGGACAAAATCCAGTGGGCATACGGCAAGGTGGACGGCATCGTCATCAACCCCGCCGCCTATACCCATACCTCCGTAGCCATTCTGGACGCCCTGAAAGCCGTTTCCATCCCCGCCGTGGAGGTTCACATCTCCGACGTGGACGCAAGAGAACCCTTCCGGCAGATTTCCTATGCGGGAATGGCCTGTGTGAAGACCATCAAAGGCCATGGCCTTGATGGCTACCGGGAGGCCATGCTGTACCTCAAGGAGCGCTACGGTTAAAAAAATCCCCATTGCCATTCGGCAATGGGGAAATGCTCACTTGCGGAAGACCAGCAGCTTGCTGGAGACGTAATTCAGAATGACCACCAGAACGCTGATAATCAGCTTCCAGATATTTCCGTTCCAGCCCAAAATGTCCACGGTCAGGAGTATCAGCACCGTTTCCAGACCGCCGGACGCTGCCCGGCAGCCGACGAATTTGCCCAGCTCCGGAAAAACGGTTTTCATGGACCAGTCGTGGCTCTTGAACACGAAGGGCTTGTTCGTCACATAGGCAAAGGCCACCGCCGCCACCCACGCAATGATATTGCTGACGGCCGCGCTGATGCCCAGCAGATTGTAAAGCGGCAGATAAACCAGATAATTGACCACCGTCGTCAGCACGCCGAAAAAGAGATAGCTGACCATATCCCAGTGCTTCTCGATCAAGGCGCGAATTTTCTCAAACATATTTTCCTCCTTACAGCCCCAGTTCTTCCCCAACCAGGATGAATTTGATCCGTCCGGGGGGATTGCAGTTGCGGGTGATGAGGATCTGGTTGCAGATGCAGCCGTCGCTCTTGCAGTCGGCGCAGGCGCCCGTCACCTCGCAGGGCGTTTTGGAGTCGAAGCGCTGCTTGTTCTGGGGCGCGGCAACCGTTCTTGCCCGCTCCACGGCGGCGTCCAGAGAATCCATCACCTTGTTCATTCCCGCAATGACGATCACGGATTCCGGCCCATAGACGATGGCCGCTACCCGGTTGCCGTTGCCATCGATGTTCACCATCTGGCCGTCCAGACTCAGCGCATTTGCGCCGGTGATGAACACGTCCGCGCCAAGGCACTGCTTCATGATTGCTTTCTGCTCCTCCGGGGTCGCAGCCCGCTCCCGGTCGAGGGCGCGGTAGTCCCCTGTCCGTACGGTGTCTAACAAGCCGATCTGCTGGGCCGACATCGCGCCGCCCCAGCCCACGCTGGAACCGGCGGGTATCCATTCCAGCGCCTTTTTCAGCGCTTCGGCTTTGTCTGCGCAGTAGCAGGCTTCAAAATGGCGGCTGTGGAGATTCTTGATCAGCACATTGGCGCGTTTTTCATAGTATTTCCGTTTCAGGTCGGTCACAGTAACCACTCCTTTTTCTTCCTATCATATCACCTATCATACCGCATAAGCAGAAAAAAGTAAAGAGAGGACACCATCATGCAGAATATGATTTTCAAACGCAAGCTGCCCATCCCCAAGGAGATCAAGGAGCAGTATCCCCTGACCGCCGAGCTGGCGCAGATCAAAGCCCGCCGGGACAAGGAAATTGCCGACGTTTTCACCGGAAAAAGCGGCAAAATGGTGCTGATCATCGGCCCCTGCTCCGCCGACCGGGAGGACGCAGTGCTGGAATACTGCGAGCGGCTGGCAAAATTGCAGGAGGCGGTGTCGGACAAGCTGGTTCTGATCCCCCGGGTCTACACCAACAAGCCCCGCACCACCGGCGACGGCTATAAGGGGCTTCTGCACCAGCCCGACCCCCGAAAAACCTCCGATATGCTGGAGGGCGTCATCGCCATCCGCCGCCTGCACACCAATGTGCTGGCCAACACCGGCCTTCCCACCGCCGACGAAATGCTCTACCCCGACAATTACCGCTATCTTTCCGACCTGCTGTCCTACGTGGCGGTGGGCGCGCGGAGTGTCGAAAACCAGGAGCACCGTCTGACCTCCAGCGGCATTGACATCCCCGTAGGCATGAAAAATCCCACCAGCGGCGATATTTCCGTCATGCTCAATTCCATCATGGCCGCCCAGCACCCCCACACCTTTATCTACCGGGGCTGGGAGGTGGATACCACCGGCAATCCCCTTGCCCACGCCATCCTCCGTGGCTACGTGAACAAGCACGGCGAGTCCATGCCCAACTACCACTTTGAGGAGCTGGAACGGCTGTACAACGCCTACACCGCCAAGGGATTACAGAACATGGCGCTGATCGTGGACGCCAACCACGCCAATTCCGGCAAAAAGTATCAGGAGCAGCCCCGCATCTGCAAGGAAGTGCTCCACTCCTGCCGCCACAGCGGAGAAATCAAGTCCATGGTCAAGGGCTTCATGGTGGAATCCTATCTGGAGCCCGGCTGCCAGAAAATCGGCGACGGCGTTTACGGCAAGTCCATCACCGACCCCTGTCTCGGCTGGGAGGAAACAATTCGCTTGGTTCAGGATATTGCGGATTTGATCTGAATGTGCTATACTGAGTGCCATCGAGCCTAAAAATGGAGTGATGCAATATGACAGCAGAACAAATGGTACAATATGCCTACGAGGAAGGCTTTTCCGCCGCCGCGGTAGTGGATACCGCCGACATTGTTTTTGACCCCTCGTTCCGGCCTTACTGCGAGGAAAACCTCTGCGGGCAGTACGGCGCGAACTACTCCTGTCCCCCGGACTGCGGCACGCCGGAGGAAATGAAGCAGAAAATCCTTGCCCACAAAAAGGCGCTGGTGCTGCAAAGCATCTGGCAGTTGGAAAGCTACACCGACACTCCCGCCATTAAGAAAGGAAAGTCCGGTCACAACACCGCCGCGATCCGCCTGATGAAGCGTTGCCGTGACGAAGGGTGCGACGGCTTTCTGGTGGGCGCCAGCGGCTGCGCCCTGTGTTCCCCCTGCACAAGAAAAAATAACGAGCCTTGCCGGTTCCCAGACCTGAAATATTCCTGCATGTCCGCTTACTGTATTTTCGTCAAGAAGCTGGCAGACCTGTGCGGTATGGAATATACCTGCGGCGACGGTCTGATCGCGTTTTTCGGTATGTACGTATTTGACTGATACTATTTCCTGATTAAAATCTTTGATTTCAATCAGGAAGGCATCGCCTGATGGCGCTGCCAGTTTTGTGATTTATAAGGAAAGAAATCACAAAACAAGTCTCGTATGAACTCCTTGCCCTTCGGGCAATTAAAATCTTTTCTAAAGATTTTAATTGGAGTTCAGTATGAGTTCTATAGCAAAACTCCCCGTTCTCGATGGAAAACGGGGAGTTTTTTCCAATTACAGGTTTGTATAGCCCATCAGGCTTTCGTCCACTACGGCGGCGGTGTCCCGGCCTTCCCGCAGTGCCCACACCACAAGGCTCTGTCCCCGGCGCATATCGCCGCAGACAAATACCTTGGGTTGACTGGTCGCGTACTTCACATCCGCCACATTGCCCCGGGGCGTCATATCCACGCCGAAGGCTTCGGCGACATAGCTCTCGCAGCCCAGAAATCCCGCCGCGATAAGCACCAGATCGCACTCCACGGAGAATTCCTCCCCGGTGGGAACCATCATCCGCCGCCCGTCCACCACCTTGCTTTCCAGACGGGCAATGAGCGCCCCGCAGACCTGCCCGGCTTCGTTCTTGTAGAACTCCTTGACGGTGGTCTGGTATTCTCGGGGGTCGTGGCCGAACATGGCAATAGCCTCCTGCTGGCCGTAGTCGGTTTTCAGCACCCGCGGCCACTCCGGCCATGCGTTGCCGGGAGCGCGGGTCTCCGGCGGGCAAGGCATCATTTCCAGCTGCATGATACCCGTGCAGCCCTGACGGATGGCGGTGCCTACACAGTCATTGCCCGTGTCGCCGCCGCCGATGACCAGCACCTTTTTGCCCTTGGCCGTGACAGCCCTGCCGTCGGCAAAATCCGAGTCAAGCAGACTTTTTGTCACGCTGGTCAGGTAGTCCACGGCAAAGTAAATTCCCTCGGCGTCCCGTCCAGGTACGCCAATGTCCCGGGGCTTTTTCGCGCCGCAGCAGAGTACCACCGCGTCGTAATTCTCTTTCAGCTCCTCGGCGGGGACGTCACGCCCCACGTCGGCGTTGGTAATGAACTCGATGCCCTCTTCTTCCAGAATCTTCACTCGGCGGTCAATGACCCACTTTTCCAGCTTCATGTTGGGAATGCCGTACATCAGCAGGCCGCCAACCCGGTTGGCGCGCTCATACATGGTCACCTTGTGACCGCGCTTGTTCAGCAGGTCGGCAACAGACAGCCCGGAGGGGCCGGTGCCGACCACCGCCACCCGCTTTCCGGTGCGCGCCGGTGGCGGGACGGCGTGGATTGCGCCGCTTTCGTAGCCGTACTCCACGATTGCCCGCTCGTTCTCCTTCACCGCCACGGGCGACCCCGTCGCCATGCCGCAGGTGCAGGCGGCCTCGCACAGCGCCGGGCAGACCCGGCTGGTGAATTCCGGGTAGCGGTTTGTGGCAATGAGCCGCTTCGCCGCCAAGTCCCACCGCCCCTGATATACCAGATCGTTCCACTCGGGGATGAGGTTATTTAAGGGGCAGCCGCTTGCCATGCCGCCGATCATCATGCCGCTCTGGCAGAAGGGTACGCCGCAGTCCATGCACCGCGCACCCTGCGCCTGCTGTTCGTCGCAGTGCAGTGGAATATGAAATTCATTGAAATTTTTGATACGTTCCTCAGGAGCGATCTCCCGGCTGGTCTGCCGGTCGATCTCCATAAATCCGGTGGGTTTTCCCATATTCCCGCCTCCTTATTTCCCGTTTTTCATGGCGTAAAACGCCTCGATCTGCGCCTGCTCGCTGTCCTCGCCCTTTTCCTCCATCTTGGCAATCAGGCGAAGCATCTTATCATAGTCATGGGGCAGAACCTTCTTGAATTTCGGCAGATATTCGCCGAAGTTTTCCAGAATTTCCTTACCCCGGGGCGAGCCTGTGGCCTCCACATGCTCCCGGATCAGGTCTTTCAGCAGGGAAACATCGTATTTATGCTCCACGCTTTCCAGCGTGACCATGTCCTTGTTCACCCGCTGGTAGAAGTCCCAATCCTCATCCAGCACGTAGGCAATGCCGCCGCTCATGCCAGCAGCGAAGTTCTTGCCGGTCTTGCCCAACACCACCACTGTGCCGCCGGTCATGTACTCGCAGCCGTGGTCGCCCACGCCCTCCACCACGGCGACAGCGCCGGAGTTGCGGACGCAGAACCGTTCTCCGGCCACGCCGTTGATGAATGCCCTGCCGCCGGTGGCGCCGTAGAAGGCAACGTTGCCGATCAAAATGTTCTCACTGCGGTCGTAGGTCACGTTTTTCGGCGGGTAGACGATAATTTTGCCGCCGGAAAGTCCCTTGCCCAGATAGTCGTTGCTGTCGCCGATCAGTTCCAACGTCAGCCCCTTGGGGATGAACGCGCCGAAGCTCTGGCCGCCGTAGCCGGTGCAAACCACGCGGAAGGTGTCGTCCGGGAGGGTGTTGCCGAATTTCGCCGTGATCTCGCTGCCGAAAATGCTGCCGAAGGTACGGTCGGTGTTGCCCACCTCCATCTGAACGGTCATGGGCTTGGGTTCCGCCATATCGAAGCTCTTTTTGAACTTCTTCATCAGCACCTTCATGTCGGGAGTCTGTTCCAGCTTGAAATCGTAAACTGCCTTGGGATCAAAGTGGACGTTGGTGTTCTCCACCAGCGGGTTTTTCAGCAATCCCGACAAGTCCATTTCGCTGGCGCGGGAACCGGCGGGGGCGGGACGAACTTTCAGCAAGTCCGTGCGGCCTACCAGTTCGTCCACCGTGCGCACGCCCAGCTTCGCCATATATTCCCGCAGCTCCTGGGCCATGAACTTCATGAAGTTCATCACGTACTCGGGCTTGCCCATGAACTTCTTTCTCAGCTCGGGGTTCTGGGTGCAGATGCCCATGGGGCAGGTGTCCAGATTGCACACCCGCATCATTACGCAGCCCATGGCTACCAGTGGGCCAGTGCCGAAACCGAATTCCTCCGCGCCCAGCATGGCGGCAATGGCCACGTCCCGACCGCTCATGAGCTTGCTGTCGGACTCGATGCGGACGCGGGAACGCAGACCGTTCATGATGAGGCACTGGTGCGCCTCAGCGATGCCCAGCTCCCATGGAAGTCCGGCGTTGTGGATGGAGGAATTGATGGACGCCGCGCCCGTGCCGCCGTCAAATCCGGAGATCAGGATGACCTCCGCGCCGGCCTTGGCCACGCCGGCGGCAATGGTGCCGACGCCCGCTTCGCTCACCAGCTTGACGTTGATGGCGGCGCTGCGGTTGGCGCATTTCAAGTCATAGATCAGCTGTGCCAGGTCCTCGATGGAATAAATATCGTGATGGGGCGGCGGGGAGATCAGTCCCACGCCGGTGGTGGAGTGGCGGCACTTTGCCACCCATGGATAAACCTTGCCGCCGGGAAGCTGGCCGCCCTCGCCGGGCTTTGCGCCCTGCGCCATCTTGATCTGGATCTCCTTGGCGGAAACCAGATATTTGCTGGTAACGCCGAACCGGGCGGAGGCGACCTGCTTGATGGCGGAATTCCGTTCGGTGCCGTAGCGTTCCTCGTCCTCGCCGCCCTCGCCGGTGTTGGACTTGCCGCCCAGACGGTTCATTGCGATGGCAAGGCATTCATGGGCTTCCTTGGACAGCGCGCCGTAGCTCATGGCGGCGGTCTTGAAGCGCTTGACGATGGAGTCTACGTCCTCCACTTCCTCAATAGGGACGCCGGTTTCGGGGTAGTTGAATTCCAGCAGACTGCGCAGGTGCATATCGTCGCCGCCCTCGTTGGCCGCGGCGGCGGTGTACTGCTTGAACTTGCCATAGTCCCCCGTCCAGACCGCCTGCTGCAAAAGGTGGATGGTCTGGGGATTGTACAGGTGCTGCTCCGCCGCGCTCCCGCTGCGGAATTTGTGGGCACCCACGCTGGGCAAATCCATGTAAATGTCCAGCCCCAGCGGGTCGAACGCCTGCTGGTGGCGGTCTTCCATGTCCTTCTGGATATCGTCGATGGTAATGCCGCCCACCCGGCTGACGGTGTTGGTAAAGTATTTGTCAACGACCTCTTTGCTGATGCCCACCGCTTCAAAAATCTGGCTGCCCTGATAGGACTGGATGGTGGAAATGCCCATCTTGGAGGCGATCTTCACGATACCCGCCAGCACCGCCTTGTTGTAATCGTTGACGGCGGCGTAAAAATCCTTTTCCAGCAGCCCGTCGCTGATCAGATTGCCGATGCTCTCCTGCGCCAGATACGGGTTGATGGCGCAGGCGCCGAAGCCCAGAAGCGTGGCAAAATCATGGACAAGTCTCGGTTCGCCGCTTTCCAGAATCAGCGCCATGGCGGTGCGCTTGCGGGTGCGAACCAGATATTTGGACACCGCGCTGACGGCCAGCAGACTGGGAATGGCGACATGATACTCGTCAATGTCCCGGTCGGACAGAATCAGGATGTTCGTGCCGTCCCGGTACGCCCGGTCAACGTCCACGAACAGCCGGTCGATGGCCTTTTCCAGCGGGGTGTTTTTATAGTAGCAGATGGACACCGTCTCCACCTTGAAGCCGGGAACGTCCATGGTCTTGATTTTCAGCAGATCTGTTTCCGTGAGGATGGGGTTGTTGATTTTTAAGACTTTGCAGTTTTCCGCGTTCTCTTCCAGCAGATTACCCTGTGCGCCCACGTATACAGTGGTGGAGGTAACGACTTTCTCCCGCAGTGCGTCGATGGGCGGGTTCGTAACCTGCGCAAACATCTGCTTGAAGTACTCGAACAGCGGCGGGCGGGTGTGGCTGAGAACGGCCAGCGGAGTATCGCTGCCCATCGCGCCGGAGGGTTCCGCGCCGTTTTTCGCCATGGGGAGCATGATGGTCTTCAAATCCTCGTAGCGGTAGCCGAAGGCCTTCTGGAGCCGCACCATTTCTTCTCTTGTGTAGGAGGGTATCTTCCGGTTAGGCACCGTCAGGTCGGAGAGGTTCACCAGATTCCGGTCCAGCCATTCGCCGTAGGGCTGGCGGCTGGCGTATTCCGCTTTCAGGTGCTCGTCGTCCACCAGCTCGCCCTTCACCGTGTCCACCAGCAGCATCTTGCCGGGGCGCAGGCGGTCCTTGCGGATAACGTGCTCCTGAGGGATGTCCAGAACGCCAACCTCGCTGGAAAGGATCAACCGTCCGTCGTCGGTAATGTAATAGCGGCTGGGACGCAGACCGTTGCGGTCAAGGACCGCGCCCATCACGTCGCCGTCGCTGAACAGAATGGACGCAGGGCCGTCCCAAGGTTCCAGCATAGTGGCATAATACTGGTAAAAGTCCTTCTTCTTTTGATCCATGTTCCGGTTGTTGCTCCACGGCTCCGGGATAGTGACCATCACCGCCAGAGGCAGATCCATGCCGTTCATGACCATGAATTCCAGCGTGTTATCCAGCATGGCGGAGTCGGAACCGCCCTGATTGACAATAGGCAGCACCTTGGTCATATCGTCCTTCAGAAAGCGGCTGGCAATGGTCTCTTCACGGGCGAGCATGGTGTCCACATTTCCCCGGATGGTGTTGATCTCGCCGTTGTGGAGAATGAACCGGTTGGGGTGCGCCCGGTTCCAGCTGGGAGAGGTGTTGGTGGAAAAGCGGCTGTGGACCATGCCGATGGCGGTCTCATAGTCCTCGTCCTGCAAATCCGGGTAGAACTGCCGCAGCTCCTTGACCAGAAACATGCCCTTATACACGATGGTGCGGCTGGACAGGCTGCACACGTAGGTCTCCTGACTGGACTGCTCGAACACCCGGCGAACCACATACAGCCGCCGGTCAAAGGCGATACCAGCGACCATTCTCGGCGGCTTTCCCACAAACGCCTGCCAGATGCTGGGCATACAGTCCCGTGCCTTCTGCCCCAGATACTCCGGGCATACCGGCACCTGCCGCCAGCCAAGGAAGGGCAGCCCCTCCTTCTTGCAGATAATCTCAAACAGCTTCTTTGCCTGATTGCGCTGCAACTCTTCCTGCGGGAAGAAGAACATGCCAACGCCGTATTCCCGCTCCGCGCCCAGCGTGATGCCCGCAGCCGCGGCGGCCTTTGCAAAGAATTTATGGCTGACCTGCAACAGGATGCCCACGCCATCGCCGGTTTTTCCCTCAGCATCCTTCCCTGCCCGGTGTTCCAGATGCTCCACGATCTGCAGCGCGTCATCCAGCGTCCGGTGGCTTTTGCGTCCCTTGATATCCACGACCGCGCCGATGCCGCAGTTGTCGTGTTCAAACCGGGAATCGTACAACCCGGCAGGTGTTGTGCGTTCGGTGAAATTTTCCATAGCTTTTTCTCCTTCGGGCTACAAAAAATAAACGGCGTTTCCGCTCAAAGGGCAAAAATGCCCTCTGCGGGAACGCCATTGTTCTCTGGGGTAATGATAGCACAAAGAGAAACACTTTACAAGGCAGAAGAAATCCTGTTTTCTTCCGGTATCTTTGTTCCATTTGCCCAAAATCCGGCAAAAAGCCGCCGCAAAAATCGCGGCGGCTTGGGGAAATTTACTTTCGACTGTCTCTCTGCTTTTCCAGCTTGAGATACATTTCCTTCAAGTGCTCGGCCAGAGGGCTGTCCGAACGGAAGGGGGAGAAAAAGTGATACTTGGCAGCGGCATTCTGGTTGAAATCCCGGATGTGGTCCTTGATGCTCTCGTATTTCACGACGACCTTGTTTTCCTCGGCGAACTGCTTCAGCTTGACGATGATCTGGCTGGAATGCACCACGTCGATGATGAACACGCCGAAGAACATACCAATGAAGAAGGAAAACGCCAGATTGTTGGACAACCACGCCAGCGCATTCAGGATATAGGGATGCACCAGAAAATAGTACGCCGCGCCAAGCGCCGCCCAGAAGAAGGAGAACAGCGGGCAGATGATCCCCTGAATATTGCCCCAAAGGTTTGAATAGTCCCACAGCCGGACTTTCAGATATTTCAGGCAGGCAAGACCCGCGATGTACTCGATCAGCGTCATGGCGACAGCCATGGCAATGAACAGCACCACCCGGTTCCAGACGGGGTCTGCAATCAGGTGCAGATCCTCCAGCGACGCCAGCAGAAACAGCGTACACAGGCCGAAGCCGTAAATCGGCAGATACGGGCCGGTGCAGAAGCCGGGGTTGATCCACTTTTTGTGGCGGTGGGTCAGGTTGCGGTACAGCAGCTCCAGCACCCATCCGAAGCACGAGCCGATAAAGAACAAAAACGCAAGTGCCAGACTAAGCCTCATAAGGATTCTCCTTTTTCTATCTTGTTTCCAGTTTATTCATTTTTTCTAAACACTAACGAAATAATTCTTTAAGAGACTGTAAACACGCTGAAAAAACGATGACCCGCAAAGCACAATTTGGCGTATCTTATCCAATTTAGTGCTTGCAGTCTTTCCACATTTTGATTATAATAGTTCCTATCCAAAAAGTCAACTTTCGTTTCGCCTTCGTGTGGGATTTTTGCCCGAAGGCGCGTGTTAGGAGGATATTATGTCTGAAAAGAACCCGCCGGACAGTAATTTCATGACAAAGCTTGCCACATTTATTGTGGACAAAAAGACTTTGTTCTTCCTTTTGTACATATTTGCCGTGATTTTCTGTGCGTTTTCCTCCGGATGGGTGAATGTGGAAAACGACGTCACCACCTACCTCCCGGAGGACACGGAGACCCGGCAGGGCATCGTGGCAATGAACGATAACTTCACCACTTTCGCCACCGCCCAGATCATGGTATCCAACGTCACCTACGAGACGGCGGACGAACTGTCCCAGCAGATCGCGGATGTGGAAGGGGTCAGCATGGTCACCTTCGACGACACCCCCGACCACTACACCAACGCCTCGGCGCTGTTCGATATCAGCTTCGACGGCATTGTCTCCGACGAGATCAGCGAGCGGGCGCTATCGGATGTGGAAGCGCTGATGGACGGCTACGACTACTGCGTGTACTCCGACGTCGGCTACGACGAAAACGCCACCCTGCAGGGGGAAATGTCCGTTATTCTGATCATAGCGGTGGTCATCATCATCGTCGTGCTTACCCTGACCTCCCGCTCCTACGCCGAGGTCCCCGTGCTGATGATTACCTTCGGCGTGGCGGCCATTCTGAACATGGGCACCAACTTCCAGCTGGGCACCATCAGCTTCATCTCCAACTCCGTGGCTGTGGTATTGCAGCTGGCGCTGGCCATTGACTACGCCATCATCCTGTGCCACCGCTTCACCGACGAGCGGGAGACCCGCACCGCCCGGGACGCCTGCATCACCGCCCTGAGCAAGGCCATCCCGGAGATCAGCGCCTCGTCCCTGACCACGGTGTCCGGCCTTGCGGCGCTGGGCTTCATGGAATTCAAAATCGGTCTGGACATGGCGCTGGTTCTGGTCAAGGCCATTCTGTTCAGCCTGCTGTCCGTGTTTACCCTGATGCCGGGACTTCTGATGCTGTTCAGCCCGCTGATGGACCGCACCCGCCACAAAAAACTACTGCCAAACATCACGCCTATCGGCAAGTTTGCGGTGAAGACCCGGCGCGTTGTGCCGCCGCTGTTTGCCATTCTTCTGGTCGGGGCATTCATCCTGTCCAACCGCTGCCCCTTTGTTTACAGCTATAACAACATCGAGACCGCGAATATGAACGAACGTCAGGCGGCCTACTTTAAAATCCAGCATACCTTCGGCACAACCAACATGGTCGCGCTGGTGGTTCCCAGCGGCAACTACGACGCGGAAGCGAAAATTCTGGAGGAACTGGATACCCGCCCGGAGGTCAAGAGCACCATGGGCCTTGCCAACATCGAGGCCATGGACGGCTACACCCTGACGGACAGCCTGAACCCCAGAGAGCTTTCCGAGCTGGTGGGCATGGATTACGAGGTAGCGCAGCTTCTCTATTCCGCCTACGCCATTGAGAACGACCAATACGGAGAATTCGTACAGGGGCTGGATAAGTACGACGTTCCCCTGTTCGATATGCTGATGTTCCTGAAAGACCAGCTGGATTCCCATAATATTTCTCTGGATGACATGGACGAAGCGTCTCTGAACGATATTTTCTCCCAGCTGGATATGGCTCAGAAGCAGCTGAAAAGCGACCGCTACAGCCGGATGGTGGTTTATCTGAATCTGCCGGAGGAAAGCGACGAGACCTTTGCATTCCTGACCGAAATGCGGAACATTGTGGGGAAATACTACGACGGCGATTACTACGTGGTTGGCAATTCCACCAGCTCCCGCGATCTGTCGTCCTCCTTTGTCAAGGACAATCTGGTAATCTCCATTCTGTCCTCCCTGTTCGTCATTCTGGTACTGCTGTTCACCTTCCAGTCGGCGGGACTGCCTATTCTGCTCATCGCCTGTATTCTGGGAAGTGTCTGGATTAACTTCTCCTTCCCCACTCTGGCCAATCAGCCGCTGTATTTCCTGGGATACCTTATCGTCCAATCCATTCAGATGGGCGCGAACATCGACTACGCCATCGTCATTTCCAGCCACTATCAGGAGCTGAAGGCCACGATGACCCATAAGGAAGCCATCGTGGAAGCGCTGAACGCCTCCTTCCCCACCATCTTCACCTCCGGCACCATTCTGTCCGCCGCCGCTCTGCTGATCGGCAACATTTCCACCAACCCCGTTATCTCCATTCTTGGCACCTGTCTGGGCCGCGGTACGATCATCTCCATTGTCATCGTTCTGGGTGTTCTGCCTGCCACGCTCGTGCTCAGCGACTCCATCATCAATCGCACCTCCTTCAAGATGAAGGGCATTGAGCTTCCCACCAGAACTGCCAGCGGCACCATGTATGTCAGTGGGCATCTGCGGGGTCAGGTCAGCGGCGTTCTGGACGGTGAATTCACCGGAACGATCCGCGGCGATATGCACGCCATCGTCTCCACCAGTACTCAGGTCAAAAAGCTGGACGAAGCGGAAGGAGGAGAAGACAATGCGTAACCTGATAAAACGAATTTCCGCGCTTCTGCTGTGTCTGCTTCTCGTTCTCAGCCTGCCGGTAACGGCGCTGGCCGAGGAAGCCAAGGACACCGATGAGGCAGCGGCCGCCGAAGAAGGAACGACCTTGCGCATTCTGCGTCAGAAGCAGTTTCTGGACTTTGCGGAAAACTGCCGTCTGGACAGCTACAGCCGGAACCTGAGTGTGGTTCTGCTGACGGATATCGACCTCACCGGCGTAGATTTTGCAGGGATTCCCATTTTCTGCGGCAATTTTGACGGCAACGGCCACACTGTCTCCGGCCTCAGCATCACGCAGGACGGCTCTAATATGGGACTTTTCCGCTATGTTGACGCTTCCGCGCTCATTCAGAACCTCACGGTCTCGGGAGAAATCATCCCCGACGGGAGCCGCAGCGCCGTAGGCGGCATTGCCGGACACAATGCCGGTAAAATCCAGAACTGCTTCTTTGACGGCACGGTTTCCGGCTCGGATGACGTGGGCGGCATCGCCGGCATCAACGCCATCACCGGTATCATCGACGGCTGCCATTCCAAAGGCGTCATCACCGGCGACCACCGGGTCGGCGGCGTCGTGGGAAATAACCTTGGCGTTGTCCGCAGCTGCAACAACCGCTCCGGAGTCAACACCACCGCCGAGGAAAACCAGATTAAGCTCTCCGACATTTCCCTGGAGACCATCACCGGAAGCGAATCCGTCAGCACCGTAACGGACATCGGCGGTATCGCCGGTACCAGCAGCGGCGTCATCCGCCAGAGCAAAAACCGTGGCAACGTGGGCTATCAGCACATGGGCTACAACGTCGGCGGCATTGCCGGAACCCAGACCGGGTATCTCTACAAATGTGAAAACTTTGCTCAGGTTTATGGCCGCAAGGAAGTGGGCGGCATCGTCGGCCAGATGGAGCCGACCACCTTCATCGAGTATACCGAGGACACAATGCAGATTCTCCAGTCCCAGCTTGGCACCGTAAGCAATCTCACGGGGCAGGCGTTTTCCACCATTCAGGACGGCAATTCGGACATGGGCGTTCAGGTGGACGACCTCTACAATTCCCTCGTGGATGCCAAGGACGCTCTGGATACCCTGCTGCCCAACGGGGACGACCCCTATCCCCCCGACCGGGACACCATCGACGCGGCCATCAACAACGCCAACAGCAGCCTTGCCGCCGCCGGTTCCTCTCTGTACGCCATCATGGATTCCGTCAACGACACGGCGGATTCCCTCAGCCGCATCATGCGCTCCATTGCCGGGCAAATCAGCGCCATGAGCGCCACCGTTGGCAACGCCTCCCAGAATCTGGGCGGCACCATTGAGGACATTTCCGACCGGGACACCGCAGAAATTCTCTCCGGCAAGGTGGAAAAATGCACCAATTCCGGCCCGGTGCTGGGCGACCTGAACGCAGGCGGCGTCGTGGGTGCCATTGCCTATGAAAACCGCCTGGATCCGGAGAACGATCTGCAAATCGGCGGGGACAACTCCATGAACTTCGACACCCAGCTGCGCGCCGTGATCCTCGGCTGTGAAAACAGCGGACGCGTTACGGCGAAGCGCCAGAACGTGGGCGGCATTGTTGGCTGGATGGCGCTGGGGCTTACGAAAAACTGTCTCAGCACCGGTAGCATTGATGCGGAGGAGGCCAACTATGTAGGCGGCGTCGCGGGCAAGAGCAGCGGCTATGTCCGTCAGTGCAGCGCCAAGTCCGATATCACCGGAAGCGCCTATGTGGGCGGCATTGCGGGCGAGGGTCTCACCGTCACCGACTGCCGCAGCATGGTGCAGCTCACCGGCTCCGAGAAAACCGGCGCGGTTCTGGGTATGCGGGGCGAACGTTCCGGATTCCTCAAGTCGGAATCCGACGACGACAGCGGGGAAACGGACGAAGAAACTGTCACCGGGAACTACTACTTTACCGTCGGCTCCGACATCGGCGCCATTGACGGCGTCAGTTATGCTGACACCGCTCAGCCCCTTTCCCATGACGATTTTGTCGCGCTGGAAGGTCTTGATCCGATCTTCAAAGTCATTTCCGTCCGCTTCGTCTATGACGACGGCATGATGCACACCGTCACCCTCACCCCCGGTGAGGCGCTGTCGCCGGACAGCATTCCCAAGCTGCCCGAAAAGGCCGGTTATGTCGGCCGCTGGGACGGTCTCGCGGACGCCGATCTGTCCGACATCCGCTTCGATGTTTCGTTCCCGGCAGTGTACACCGCAGAGCTGGAAACGGTGCAGAGCGAAGCCCTTGGCGAAAGCAAACTGTCCACGCTGCTGGCACAGGGCCACTTCTCCGGCGATACGCCCATCCAGCTGACCCAAATGACCAAAGGCCCCGCTCCGGGTGTCCACGACAAATTCCTGGAGGGCTACGCCTTTACCCTCCCCACCGGTACAGCCGATACGCTGCGCTACTTGCCGGAAACTGAACAGAAAAATGTCCGGGTCATGGTAAAGGGCGCGGACGGAAGCTGGCGGGAGGTTTCCCACACCCAGGACGGCAGCTATCTGGTCTTCGCCATCGAGGACGGCGATGAGAGCTTCTGCCTGATCGGGTCGATGAAGAAATCGGTCTCCTGGCTGCCCATCATCGGTGCCGGCGGCGCAGCCGTGGTCGTGCTGCTGGTGGTCATTCTTCTGGTTCATCATCGCCGCAAGAAGAAAGCCATAAAATCGGAAACACCCGCTGTAAACGAAAATACCTGACTGTAGGGTCGGTCACCAGAACTTGGTGGCCGACCCATTCTTTTTGCAAAGAACCGGTTAAAATATTCCACAATTAACAATTTGTTTACAACATATTTGCTATAATGACAAATATCGTTTTGTAGAATTGTTACAAAGATCAAAAATGGAGAAGTGTGCTATGAATACATACCGCGCCGGTATTGATATCGGCTCAACCACCGTCAAGCTCGTTCTGCTGGACGAAAACGGGGAAATTCTATTCGGACAATACCGCCGCCACTGTGCCCACACCCAGCAGACGCTTAAGGAACTCCTTGCCGAAGCCCGGGAACAGGTCGGCTCCTGCCTTTTGCAGGTGAAGATCACAGGCTCCGGCTCCATCAATCTCGGCAAGGCCATGGGCATCGGCTTCGTGCAGGAGGTGGTGGCCGTCGCTTCCGCATTGCAGGCCGTCGCGCCCCAGACCGACGTGGCCATTGAACTGGGCGGCGAGGACGCCAAGATTATTTATTTCCGGGGCGGGCTGGAAGAACGGATGAACGGCGTCTGCGCCGGCGGCACCGGCTCCTTCATCGACCAGATGGCGTCCCTGCTCCAGACCGATGCCGCCGGACTGAACGCGCAGGCAGAGCATTATCAGGAAATTTATCCCATCGCCGCCCGCTGCGGCGTGTTTGCGAAAACCGACATTCAGCCTCTCATCAACGAGGGCGCGACCACCGCCGACCTGGCCGCTTCCATTTTTCAGGCCGTGGTCAATCAGACCATCTCCGGCCTTGCCTGCGGCAAGCCCATCCGGGGGTGTGTGGCATTTCTGGGCGGCCCCCTGCATTTCCTGCCGGAGCTGAAAAAAGCCTTTATCCGCACCCTGAAGCTCACCCCCGAAACCACCGTTGACCCGGAAAATTCCCATCTGTTCGCCGCCATGGGCGCAGCGCTGGAATCCGGCGACGCCGAAGCCGTCAGCATGGACGGCCTGATCGACCGGCTGGACAAGGGCGTGGAAATGGCCTTTGAATTAAAGCGTCTCGACCCCCTGTTCGCCACGCGGGAAGACCATCAGGCATTCTGCGCCCGCCACAGCAAAGCCGTCGTCCGCCGGGAGAGCCTGTCCGGGTATCAGGGCGACTGTTTCCTCGGCATTGACGCCGGTTCCACCACCACGAAGGTGGCGCTCATCGGCAGCGACGGCCAGCTTCTCTTTTCCTATTACGCCAACAATCAGGGCAATCCCATCCGCACCGCCATGGATGCCATGGCGCGTCTCCGGGACGAGCTGCCCGAGGGCGCGCACATCGCCCGCTCCTGCTCCACAGGCTACGGAGAATCCCTCCTGAAATCTGCTTTCTGTCTGGACGAGGGCGAGGTGGAAACCATCGCCCACTGCACCGCCGCCGCGTTTTTTGACCCGGAGGTGGACTGCGTGCTGGACATCGGCGGGCAGGATATGAAGTGCGTCAAGCTGAAAAACGGCAGCGTGGACACTATTCTGCTGAACGAAGCCTGCTCCTCCGGGTGCGGCTCCTTCATCGAAAACTTCGCCAATTCCCTTGGCTACAGCGCAGAAGGGTTTGCCAAAGAGGCACTGTTCGCCAAAAACCCCATCGACCTTGGCACCCGATGCACCGTGTTCATGAATTCCAACGTCAAGCAGGCGCAAAAAGAGGGCGCGACGGTGCAGGACATTTCCGCAGGACTTGCCTACTCCGTCATCAAGAACGCCCTTTACAAGGTCATCAAGCTGGCAGACCCCGCCGACCTTGGCAGACACATCGTGGTGCAGGGCGGCACGTTCTACAATCAGGCGGTGCTTCGCGCCTTTGAGAAGATTGCCGGCGTGGAGGCCACCTGCCCCGATATTTCCGGCATCATGGGTGCCTTTGGCGCGGCGCTGGTGGCGCGGGAGCGCTACCACGGTCAGGAAAGCACCACCCTACCCCTGAACGACATTCTGAGTCTGACCTACACCACCTCCACCACCCGCTGCGGCGGCTGTTCCAACCGGTGTATGCTGACCATCAACAAATTCCCCGGCGGACGCCGCCACGTCACCGGCAACCGCTGCGAAAAGGGCTTGGGCGGCACCGGCACCGGGCGGAAAGGCCCCAACGTGATGGCCTATAAGCTGAAGCGGATGTTCGACTATCCCCCGCTGGAAAATCCCACCCGGGGTGTCATCGGCATTCCCAGAGTGCTGAATATGTACGAAAACTACCCCTTCTGGGCAACATTCTTCCGGGAATTGGGCTTCCGGGTGGTTCTCTCCCCCAATTCCAACCGAAAAATTTACGAGCTGGGCATGGAGTCTATCCCCTCGGAATCCGAGTGCTACCCCGCCAAGCTCTCCCACGGCCATGTGCAATGGCTTATCAATGAAGGCGTCAAAACCATTTTCCACCCCTGCGTGTTCTACGAGCATCAGGAGACCCCCGGCGCGCAGAATCATTACAACTGCCCCATCGTGGTCTCCTACCCGGAGAATCTGAAAAATAACGTGGAAGCCGTCGCAGACGGCGAAGTCCGCTACATCCGCCCCTTCCTCGCCTTTACCAGCGAGAAAATCGCCGCCGACCGGCTGGCCGCTCTGTGTAAGGAAGAATGGGGCATCGACGGGAAGGAAGTCCGCGCTGCCGTCCACAGTGCGTGGGAAGAACAGCAGCGCGCCAAGGCCGACGTTCGTGCAGAGGGGCAAAAGGCGCTGCAATGGATGGCGGAAAATCACGCGCGGGGCATCGTTCTGGCTGGCAGACCCTACCACATCGACCCCGAAATCAACCACGGTATCCCGGAAATGATTGCCTCTTATGACCTTGCCGTCCTCACCGAGGACAGCCTGCCCATCGATTTCACCCCCGAGCGCCCCCTCCGGGTCAACGACCAGTGGGTTTACCATTCCCGGCTGTACAGCGCGGCAGAGTTCGTGCGGAATCGGGAGGACTTGGAGCTGATTCAGCTGAATTCCTTCGGCTGCGGTCTGGACGCTGTCACCACCGATCAGGTGTGCGAAATTCTGGAGGGCAGCAACAAGCTCTACACCGTCCTGAAAATCGACGAGGTGAACAATCTGGGGGCTGCCCGTATCCGCATCCGCAGTCTGCTGGCCGCCATGAACCAGCGTCAGACGCGGGGCATCCGCCCCCAGCCCAAGCCCGCCGCTTATCACCGGTCGGAATTCACCAAGGAAATGTATCAGTCCGGGTACACCATCCTCGCCCCCCAGATGAGCCCCATTCACTTTGACCTGCTGGAGCCGATCTTCAAAAAGTACGGCTATCACATTGAGGTACTTGCCAACGACAACCGCGCCGCTATCGACATGGGTCTGAAATTCGTGAACAACGACGCCTGCTTTCCCTCCATCACCGTGGTGGGGCAGATCATGGACGCGGTGCTTTCCGGGAAATACGACACGGACAAGCTGGCCGTGATGATGACCCAGACCGGCGGCTGCTGCCGGGCGAGCAACTACGTGGGCTTCATCCGCCGGGCGCTGGACAAGGCGGGACTGGGGCATATCCCGGTCATCTCCCTGAACGCCAACGGCATGGAGACCAACGAAGGCTTCAAGCTCTCCCCCGGCCTTCTGTTCACCGCGCTGCGAGGCGTGGTCTACGGCGACCTGTTCATGCGCTGCCTGTACCGGGTGCGTCCCTACGAGAAAGAGAAGGGTTCCGCCAACGCTTTGCACCGGAAATGGCTGGAAATCGCCATTGATTCGCTTGTAAACAGCAAGAGCAAATGGTCGTATAAGGCCGTTTGCAGCGGCATTGTGGAAGCCTTTGACAATCTTCCCATTGACGAAACCCTGCGCAAGCCGCGCGTCGGCGTGGTGGGCGAGATTCTGGTCAAGTATATGCCCCTCGCCAACAACCATCTGGTCGATCTGCTGGAAGCCGAGGGGGCGGAGGCCGTGGTGCCTGACCTGATGGACTTTCTGAACTACTGCGTGTACAACGGCGATTACAAGCATGAATTCTTAGGCGCGGGCTGGACGAGTGCCGCCACGGCGAAGCTCGGCGTGGATGCAATTCGGCTGATACGCAAGCCCGCACTGGACGCACTGGAAAAGAGCCGCCGTTTTGAGCCGCCCATGCCCATTGAGCAGGTGGCGGAGCTGGCCAAGCCCTTCCTCTCCATCGGCAACCAGTACGGCGAAGGGTGGTTCCTCACGGGAGAAATGGCGGAGCTGGTTCTCTCCGGCACGCCCAACATTGTGTGCATTCAGCCCTTCGCGTGCCTGCCCAACCACGTTGTGGGCAAGGGCGTCATCAAGGCGCTGAAAAAAGCCTATCCCCAGTCCAACATCGTAGCCGTGGACTACGACCCCGGTGCGTCGGAGGTCAATCAGCTCAACCGCATCAAGCTGATGCTCTCCACCGCGAAAAAGCGTCTGGCCGAGGAAGAAACCGCCGCAGTATAAGTTTAAGGCAGGACACCGATTGGTGTCCTGCCTTTTGCTTATTCAAAAGGAACATAGTAATACGGCTTACTCACCCGTTTGCCCTGATCGTTCAGTTCGCTGCCGTTGTAGAAGCTCACGCCTGCGATCTGTTCCGGGTCGAGAACTATATTGAGGGTATGCTCGATGCACGTGTACGTGTGGCTGTCAGCATCCCAGGATCCGCCGCCGTTGCCGTAAGGTCGAATGTCGGTTCCGTCCTTCAGGCGGATGCTCGCCGGGGTCGGCGACCAGCCCGTTTTCTCCGTAAAATCAAAATTGTCCGTATATTCGTCCCCCAGCCGGAAGGCGAACTTCATGCTGTACTGGCCGATTTCCGCCTCTACCAGTGTCACGTCCCACAAATCTCCGACCTTGGCGTTGGGCGTCCACTTTTTCGGCGCCTCCGTGGTGCCTTCCAGCGTCCAGCGCAGCACCCAATTGCCGGGGGTGGTCATGATATCCTCGTCTTCAAACTTCTCGCCCTGAATGCCGAAGCCGGTGAAGGTCACGGCCATTTCCTTTCCGAACATGCTCTCATCCGGAGAGAATGCAAAATCGATGCTGAATTCAATGCTCCCGTCGGCCAGCTGATAGTCCAGAAGCAGCTGTTGGTCTTCTCCCACCCGGGGAACCGGCTGACCATTCTTTGCATATGTGGGATTGTGGTCGGCATCCCAAAGCACGCCGTCAAAAAAATGAGCGCCCCAGCTCATGGGCATCACTTCTCCGTCCACCCGGTAGTCCCACCATGCCCAAGGTGCCTGCCCTTCTTCCAGCTGTAAACCCTCAATGCGGAAAATGGCTCTGCCGCCGTACTGATCCATCAGCGTCTGGGCGAGGGTGACGGTGATGCCGTTGTCCGTCGCGGAAACGGCTTTCTTCTTTCCGTCCTTTGTCTCGGTGGGCGTCGCGGACAGGCCGCTTTGCTCTGCCTGCTTCTTGACCTGCTCGGAGATCTGCTGCGTTGTGCCGCCGTTGTCTCCGTACTGCATGGTCGCCGTCCAGCGGGTGATGGCCGCTGCCGCCGTCATGGTTGCCATAATCAGCGCCGCCGCCAGAATGAGCAGCAGCTTCTTTTTGCCGAAGCCCCTTGCTTTTCCCCTTCCGAATGTTCCGAATTCCGATTCCTCGATCAGCTCCGCATCCAGATTCTGAATGCCCTGCAACATATCCTTGCCTGTCATACCTGAAAACCCTCCTTTTTTAAGTAAACCGCCAACTTTTCCCGCATCCGGGACAGCCGCATCAGCACGGCGCTCTGGCTGATCTCGTAGCGCAGAGCGATTTCGCTGACGCTGTCGCCGAACCAGTATCGCCGGACGAAGATCATCCGGTTGTCCGCCGTCTGCTTCCATAAAAAGCTGCCCACCAATCGGCTGATCTCGGCGCTTCTCACGTCCGTTTCCTGCCAATGACCGGGAATGCACGCTTCCATCTCCTGCGTCAGCGTGACGACCTCGGCCTTGCGCTTTGCCGCGTTGTTCCAGTCCAGCCGGTCAAAGGCGAAGTGGCGGCAGATTTTTGCGAGATAGGCAAAAAAGTGAACCGGTTTCGTGGGCGGAATGGTGTCCCACGCCTTGAAGTAGGTGTCATTGACACACTCCTGCGCGTCCTCCCTGCTCCCTACGATATTCTCCGACAGCCTTGTGAGCTTCGCACCATACCGGTCGTCCGTCTGACGGATGGCGTCTTCGTTTCGGGTGAAGAACAGCTGTATGATTTGTTCATCGTTCATTCAACGCACCTCCTGTGTTTTGTCCTTCACCCTGATAGAAGGATTTCCAATCCAAAACCTAACACATTTCGGGAGAATTCTCAAGAAATTTTTGAATACGAAAAGACGGCGTGGCCAAAGCCACGCCGTCCCGTATGCGGTGTATTTATTTTGCCAGCAGCTTTTCCAGCGCCGAAAGACGCAGGCTCAGGCACAGCACCTCCATAGCCTTTTCCAGCTCGGCCACCGGGGGCAGGCTGGGAGCAATGCGGAGGTTGGAATCCTCCGGGTCGTTGCGGTAGGGGTAGGTCGCACCGGCGTTGGTCAGCACCACACCGGCCTCCTTGCACAGCGTCCAGACCCGCTTCGCCGTGCCGGGCATGGCAAACAGGCTGACGAAATAGCCGCCCTTCGGGTCGTTCCAATGGGCAATGCCCAGAGGCTTGATCTCCCGGTTCAGCCATTTTGCCACGCACTCAAATTTCGGCGCCATGACGGAGGCGTGGAGCTTCATGATCTCCAGGGTGTGCGCCTTGTCCTTAAGAAAACGCACATGGCGCAGCTGGTTGACCTTGTCGTAGGAGATCATCTGCACGCCGAAAATACCGGTGAAATAGCAGATATTGGCCTCGCTGGCAGCCATGCAGGAAATGCCGCCGCCGGCAAAGGTGATCTTGGAGGTGGACGCAAATTCGTAAACCATATCCGGCCGCCCCGCCTTGTCGCACAGAGAGAGGATGTCCGGGAACGGGACATAGTCGCCCTCGAATTCGTGGACGCCATAGGCGTTGTCCCAGATGATGGCAAAGTCCGGGGCAGCGGGCTTCAAGTGGGCAAAGCGGCGGATGGTCTCGTCGGAGTAAATAATACCGTCGGGGTTGGAGTATTTGGGAACCGTCCAGATGAGCTTGACCTGCGGGTCCTTCACCAGCTCCTCCACCACGTCCATATCCGGGCCTTCGGGAGTCATGGGGACGGGGATCAGCTCCGCGCCGAAGAACTCACCGATCTGGAAATGCCGGTCATATCCGGGGGCGGGGCAGAGAAATTTCACCTTTTCTTCCCGGCACCATGGCTTGGGGCTGTGGAGCAGGCCGTGGGTGTAGGCACGGGACACCACGTCGAACATCATATTCAGGGAAGCCGCGCCGCCGACGAACACCTGATCCGCCTTGCAGCCCAGCACATCCGCCCAGTACCTCCGGGCACTGGGAATACCCGCCAGTTCACCGTAATTCCGGGCGTCCACGCCGTCATCGTAGCAATCCTCAGGGGTTTGCAATACAGTCAGCAGGCCGCTGACCATGTCCAGCTGTTCCGTCGCGGGCTTGCCCCGGGCCATGTTCAGCTTCAGCCCCTGCGCCTTGCAGGCTTCGTAAGACGCCAGCACACTGCCGTATTCACGTTCCAGTTCTTCCCGGGTCATGCAGGAATAGGGAGTCATATCGATCATCCTTTCGGCATTTTGACAAGTTTTACGTGTATATTATATGTCCGAAGCCTCAAAAATGCAACATCAGATTGGGCAAAAATTCATTTTTCGTCTCAAAAGTAAAGAAATCTATGAAATGCACAAAGTTTCCTGCACACGTCAATTTGTTTTACTGCATATTTTCGCACAAAAACGGCGTGACCGAACCCGGTCACGCCGTCTTCCGTTATTTTGCTGCTTTTTTCGGGGCTGCGGGCGTTTCGGGAAGGATCACCTTTTCCTTCAGCACGAAGCCGGTTCTCGCGGGGATGTACAGTTCAATGTAGTCCCTGCCGTCAAAACGCTTGGTAGCGTAGGTCTTTTTTGCCACGTTTCCAAAGCCGCCGTACTTTTCGTCGTCGGTAGACAGAACCACCGTGTATTCCCCCGGCTGGCGAACCGGAACGAGTACGTTATTCAGGGAATTACCGAAGTGGAAGTTGAACACGAACACCAGCCCGTGGCGGTAGTAGGCAAGGGTCTGCTCCGGCGCTTTCATCAGCAGCAGGTCTGCCATCCGCTGGTCGAAAATCCGGTTCTCCTTGGTCAAACGAACCATATCCTCGTCAAAGTCGCCCAGCCACTGGTATTTGAGCATCCCGTTATCCTTCAGGCTCCACTGGCGGCGGCAGTAATGGAAGCTCCAGCCGTTGCCCTCCCGGGGGAAGTCGATCCATTCGGGGTGGCCGAATTCGTTGCCCATAAAGTTGAGGTACGCTTCTCCGCCGCCGGACAGAGTGAACAGACGAATCATCTTGTGCAGGGCAATGGCGCGGTCGATCACAGGGTTGTGGCAGTCCTTGTTCATGTCCGTGTACATGTTCGCCCCGGCCAAACGGAAGATCATCGTCTGGTCGCCCACCAGCGCCTGATCGTGGGACTCCACATAGGCCACGGTTTTCTCTCCGGGGCGGCGCAGGCACATACTGCCCCACATCTGATTGATGTCCCAGAATTCGTCCTGCCCCTTCACCGCCTTGATCCACATATCCGGCAATCCCATACCCAGCCGGTAGTCAAAGCCGATGCCGCCGTCCGCAATGGGCAGGCACATGCCGGGCATACCGGACATGTCCTCGGCGATGGTGATGGCCTTGGGGTTCACCTGACGGATCAGCTCATTGGCAAGCTGCAAATACGTCACCGCCTCGGTGTCGGTGTTGTAGGAGAAATACTTGCCGTCGGAGGTGAAGTCCGTACCGAGGGCGTGGTCATGGTACAGCATGGAGGTCACGCCGTCAAAGCGGAAGCCGTCAAAATGGTACTCCGTCATCCAGAATTTCAGGTTGGACAGCAGGAAGTGGATGACGCCGGTCTTGCCGTAGTCAAAGCACTTTGTTCCCCACGCAGGATGGTCTCCCTTGGGGCCGTCGTGGAAGAACTGCCATGTGGTGCCGTCGAACATGTTGATGCCCTCGGCGGTATTCTTGACGGCGTGGGAATGCACCACGTCCAGCAGCACCCGGATGCCCATGGCGTGCGCCTTGTTCACCAGATATTTCAGGTCTTCCGGCTTTCCGAACCATGAGGAAGCGGCGAAGAAACTGCTCACCTGATAGCCGAAGGAGCCGTAATAGGGATGCTCCATAATGGCCATGAGCTGGAGGGTATTGTACCCCGCCTTGTGGATTCTCGGCAGGATGTTGTCGGCAAACTCCCGGTAGGAGCCGACCTTGCCCTCCTCCTGCGCCATGCCGATGTGGGCCTCATAGATATACAGCTCGTCCTCACCGGTAAAGCCCTTGTCCGTCCACGGGAATGCCTTACGGTCATCCACCACCTCGCACTCGAAGGTGATGTTCTGCTTGTTCTGCACCACCCGGCGGGCATACAGGGGGATGTGCTCCGTGCGGGTCAGGTTGGCGTCCACCACAGTCTTGACCTTGCAGCCGTCCCACAGGGCGTCGTCGCCGGGGAGATACAGCTCCCAGTTGCCGTTGCCCAGATTGGTCAGCGGGTGGGAGGTCTGGTTCCAGCCGTTGAATTCGCCCTCCAGATACAGCTGGTAGGCGCTGGGCGCCCACTCCCGGTAGTACCAGCCGCCATCCACGTGATGGAAGCCAAAGTACATGTGAGCGTTGGCAAAATCATTCAGGCTCTGTCCCTCGGACAGAATATGTTTTTTTGCCGACCGGTACAGGTGCATCCGCAAATCAATATCCCCGGCGAAAGGCTCAAGCTGGGGATTCAAATCCAAAATACGATACATAGCGTCTCCTTTTCCGCGAAAGTATTGTCTATCCAATGGAGGGCGGTATCACCCTTCGCTCCTATTTTAGAAGAATCGTGCGTCTCTGTCAAGGACTTTTCATTCTTTACAATTCGCTTTGCTCTTTGATTTTGATTTTACATAGCGAAGATTTTGGAATTTACATTAAACCAGTAAAATGCGAATCGTAGGATAAATCCCGAGTACATCAAAAATAAAGCCTACAAGGAGAAGTAAAATTATGAAAAAAGTCATTTCCGTTGCACTGATTGCCATGCTTGTTGTCGCCATGGCCGGCTGCTCTCAGAGCCAGCCCGCCGCCACAACGGCCGCTCCTGCCGAGACTGCGGCACAGACGACCGCCACTCCCCAGACTGAAGCCCCCGCAACTGCCGCTGCTCTGACTGGCACCGTCGCCACTGACGGCTCCACCTCCATGGAGAAGGTCATCGGCGCTCTGGGTGAAGCCTTCATGGAAGCGAACTCCGGCGTAAACTTCACCTATAACCCCACCGGCTCCGGCTCCGGCATCACCGCCGTGTCCGAAGGCCGCTGCGACATCGGCCTGTCCTCCCGCGCGCTGAAGGATTCCGAGGTTGCGTCCGGTCTGGTCGGCACCGTCCTTGCCTACGACGGCATCGCCATGATCGTCAACCCTGCCAACACCGTGGAAGATCTGGACATCGAGACCATCGCCAAGATCTACACCGGCGAGATCACCAACTGGTCCGAGGTCGGCGGCGCTGACGCTGAGATCGTTCTGGTCGGCCGTGAAGCCGGCTCCGGCACCCGCAGCGGCTTCGAGGAACTGACCGAGACCGTTGACAAGTGCAAGTACCGTCAGGAGCTGACCTCCACCGGCGACGTCATCACCGCCGTCGCCCAGAACCCCGACGCCATCGGCTACGCCTCTCTCGCCTCCGTCAAGGATTCCGTTAAAGCTCTGAAGGTCGCGGGCGTGACCCCCAGCGAGGAGACCGTCAAGGACGGCACCTACCTCATCCAGCGTCCCTTCGTGCTGGTCACCAAGGAAGGCGTTGCGTTGAGCCCCGTTGCTCAGGCGTTCTTCGACTACGCCACCAAGGGTCAGGCCAATGACATCATCACCGCTTCCGGTGTGGTTCCCGCCAACGGCTAAAACAAGCGAACAAAGGCTCCCCCATCGGGGGAGCCAACTGCCGTTTTCTCAATTCGGTAAGATGGTAAACCTTCTCGAAAGGCTGATAACATGAAACATAAATCAAACATTTTTGAGGCCGTCGTCCACGGTATTTTCCTGATTCTCGGACTGATCACCGTGGGCTGCGTGCTTCTGATCACCATATACTTAATTATTTCCGGAATTCCCGCCATTCGTCAGATCGGCCTGTTCCATTTCCTGTTCGGCAAGAAATGGGCGTCCACGGCGGCGCAGCCGGAATACGGCATTCTCCCCTTCATTCTCACAAGCGTCTACGGCACCGCCGGAGCCGTCATCATCGGCGTACCCATCGGATTCCTGACGGCGGTGTATCTGGCGAAAATAGCGCCAAAGCCCGTCAAACGCTTTATGGAGCAGGCAGTCTCCATGCTGGCGGGCATCCCTTCCGTGGTTTACGGCCTTGTCGGCATGATGGTGCTGGTGCCGGGACTGCGGAAGCTCTTCCACATTCCCGACGGCTCCAGCCTGTTCGCCGCCATCATCGTCCTCGCTGTGATGATTCTGCCCTCCATTATCAAAATGTCCATCACTGCACTGGAAGCGGTGCCGAAGGAATACGAGGACGCTTCCCTTGCGCTGGGCGCGACGCCTGAGGAGACCTACTTCCGTGTCTCCGTCCCCGCCGCCAAAAGCGGCATTGCCGCCGCCGTAGTGCTGGGCGTGGGCAGAGCCATCGGCGAGGCCATGGCCGTCATGATGGTGGCAGGCAACGTCCCCAATATGCCCACTTCCCTGTTTCAGAGCGTCCGCTTCCTCACCACCGCCGTGGCAAGCGAAATGTCCTATTCCAGCGGCCTGCAAAAACAGGCGCTGTTCTCCATCGCGCTGGTGCTGTTCCTGTTCATCATGCTCATTAACGCCGCTCTGAATTTCTTCCTGAAGGGAGACAAAGCAAAATGATTTTCAAAAAACGAAAGCTGTTTCTCTGGACGGTTCGGGGCGGGATGTATCTTGCCACCGCGCTGACCGCCGGGCTGACCCTGTTTCTCATGGTCTACGTTCTGGCAAAGGGCATTCCCCATATTACCTGGGAGCTGCTCAGCACCAAGCCCAGCTACCTTGCCGACCGCATCGGCATTCTGCCGGACATTCTCAATACCCTGTACATCATCATTTACACCCTGATTCTGGTGCTTCCCCTTGGCGTGGGCGCGGCAATCTACCTGACGGAGTACGCCCATAACAAGAAGGTCGTCGCGGTCATTGAGTACGCCGCCGAGACTCTTTCCGGCATTCCCTCCATCATCTACGGCCTTGTGGGTATGCTGCTGTTTTCCAACAATATGGGCACTTCCATGCTGGCGGGCGCGCTGACCCTGGTCATCATGAACCTGCCCACCATCATGCGCAACACCCAGGAAAGCCTGAAAACCGTCCCCCAGAGCTACCGGGAGGGTGCCTTCGGTCTGGGCGCGGGAAAGTGGCGGGTCATCCGCACGGTGGTGCTTCCCAACTGCGTGGACGGAATCGTCACCGGCTGCATTCTTTCCGTCGGTCGTATCCTGGGCGAGTCCGCCGCGCTGCTGTTCACCGCCGGATTTGCCCATGTGGTGGGCGGCTTCTGGGCCGCGAGAAACAGCGCGGGCGCAACATTGACGGTTGCCCTGTACGTCTACGCCAAGGAGCAGGGAGAATTTGGTGTCGCCTTTGCCATTGCCGCCATTCTGATGGTGCTGGCATTTCTCATTAACCTGTCCGCGTCTCTGGTAAGTAAGTATTATGGGAGGAAGAATCGAATTGGCTGACATTATTACCGCGAAAAATCTGTGCCTCTGGTACGGGGATACCCAGGCACTGAAATCCATTAACATTGCCGTCCCGGAGCATAGCATCACCGCCCTCATCGGCCCCTCCGGCTGCGGCAAATCCACATTCTTAAAAACCCTGAACCGCATGAACGACCTGATCCCCGGCGTGAGGATCACGGGAGACGTGCGCTACGAGGGCAAGGACATTTTTCAGGCAGAGGTCAACAACCTGCGCAAGGAAGTGGGCATGGTGTTCCAGAAGCCCAACCCCTTCCCCATGAGCATTTACGACAACATCGCCTACGGCCCCCGCACCCATGGCATTCACAATAAGGCCAAGCTGGACGAGATCGTGGAGCGCTCCCTCCGGGACGCCGCCATCTGGGACGAGGTAAAAGACCGGCTGAAAAAGAATGCTCTGGGTCTTTCCGGCGGCCAGCAGCAGCGGCTGTGCATCGCAAGAGCCTTGGCGGTGGAGCCGAAGGTACTTCTGATGGACGAGCCGACCTCCGCTCTTGACCCCATTTCCACCTTGAAAATTGAGGAACTGGCCGCGTCTCTCAAGAAAGACTATACCATCGTCATCGTCACCCACAACATGCAGCAAGCTGTCCGTATCTCCGATTACACCGCGTTCTTCCTGTTGGGCGAGCTGGTGGAATTCGGCGGAACGGAACAGATTTTCTCTCAGCCGCTGGACAAACGGACAGAAGATTACATCACGGGGAGGTTCGGATAATGCGGGAATTATTTGAAGAGCAGCTTCTGCTGCTGAATCAGGAACTGACGGAAATGGGTTCCCTGTGCGAGGAGATCATCTCCCTTGCCACGCAGGCGCTGGGTTCCTACACGAAAGAGCTGGGGGAGAAGGTCTCCAAGGTCGGCGCGAAGATCGACGAGGAGGAGCGAACCATCGAGACCATCTGTATGCGTCTGCTTCTGCGCCAACAGCCGGTGGCGCGGGACCTGCGTGCCGTCTCCGCCGCGCTGAAAATGATCACGGACATGGAGCGTATTGGAGATCAGGCGGAGGACATTGTGGAGATCATCCCCTGCATGATCGCCCATCCCCACGAGGAATACCCCAAGATTCGGGAAATGGCGAAAGAGACCATCGCCATGGTCACGGACAGCGTGGACGCCTACGTCAAGCAGGACGTATATCTCGCCAAAGCCGTGCAGATGCACGACGACGTGGTGGACAACTACTTCACCCGGATCAAGAGCGGTCTGATCGACATGATCGCCAAGAACCCCGCCGAGGGAGAATACGCCCTTGACCTGCTGATGATCGCCAAATACTTTGAGCGCATCGGCGACCATGCCACGAACATCGCCGAGTGGGTGGAGTTTTCCGTCACCGGCAGCCATAATGCAATTTCTTCATAAGGCAGCAACGATTCCGTTTGTTAACGAGCAGAATCCGCTGTTTTCGGAAACGAAAACAGCGGATTTTTTACATATTTGCGCCGATCTCCCGGATTTTTGCCCGGATGGCGAGCAGATCATCAAAGGTCTCCGGGCGCTTGGATACATCCCGTAGCAGCGCCGACGGGTGGTATATCGCCGTCATCCAGACGCCGTTCCGTTCCACCCACTGGCCGTGCTGCCTCGTAATGCGGTAGTCCGCGTCGATCAGCCGCTTGGCGGCGATGCGCCCAAGACAGACGATGATCTTCGGCTTTACCAGCGCCACCTGATTGCGCAGATAGCCGATGCAGGCGTCCTGTTCCGTCTCCAGCGGGTCGCGGTTGTGGGGCGGGCGGCACTTTACGATGTTGGCAATATAGCAGTTCGTCTCCCGGCTCAGGTCGATGATGCACAGCATATCGTCCAGCAGCTTTCCCGCCGGGCCGACAAAGGGCTGCCCCTTCAAGTCCTCCTGTTCGCCGGGGCCTTCCCCCACGAACATGATGTCCGCGTCCTCTTTTCCCACGCCGAACACCACGTTATGTCTCGTCTCGCACAGGCCGCAGCGGGTGCAGTCGGCGCAGACGCTTTTCAGTCCGTCCCAGTTCAGCATCGTTACCGGCTCCTCCTGCGTTCTGCCCGTCTCCGGCGGCGCTGGGCGCGGATGCGGGAGCGCATAAAGGAATTGAAGGCCAGGTACGCGCCCACAAGCCCCAGACCGATCACGCAGATGGTTCCGATGGTGGACAGCACGCCGGATCCGCCGACGCCGTCCTTCTCTCCGTTGGAGCGGATGGACACGCCGGTGTCCCCCGTCGCCCGGACGTCCGCCATGGCGTACAGCTCCACCTCCGTGACACAGGAATTCTGATACCAGACCTCCATCGTGGCGATCTTATCGTCCTTCTTGATGGGCGCGGTCAGGCCGCCGCCCTCCACGGTGTAGTTCATGACGTAATTCTTCATCTGAACACCGGCGGGAACCACCGTATCCACATCCGTGAAGGACTGTCCCACCACCTGACACTCGCCGCCGGACACCGGCCACTGGTTCACCGCCATGCCATCGTAAATGATGCGGTTGACCTTGTAGTTGTTGAAAACGTAATTGGCAAGTTCGGTTATTTCTTCAAAGTTACCATAGGTTTCCACGATGCCCTTCTCGGTCGTCTTACGGGCAGCTCCCAAAACCACAAAAATGACCCGCATGTTATTGTGTTCCGCTGTGCCGACGATGCTCGCCCCGGAATTCTCCGTATAGCTGGCAATGCCGCCGGTATAGCGGGAGCTCATGAACTGTGTGATGACGTGGTCGTCAACCAGATAGTTTGTGGTGGTGAGAGGGCGTTCTTCACTCACAAGATTCGTTGCGGGAATTTTATAGGTTCCCGTCTTGAAAATTTCCGCGAAAGTCTCATTTTTCGTCGCTTCCATGGTGATCTTCACCATTTCCCGGGCGGTGGTGTAGGATGTCGCCGTGTCCAGGCCGGAAATGTTGCCGAACTCCGTGCTGATGCAGCCCATCTGCTTGACGCGGTCGTTCATCATTTCCTTGAAGCGGTCAGTCGTACCAGCCACATGCTCCGCCAGCGCCACGGCGGCATCATTGGCGCCGATCATCAGCAGCGCGTGAAGCAGATCGTTCACAGTCAGCTGCTCGCCGCTTTTCAGATTTGGCTTCATTTTCAGACTGCTTCCCGGCACCTTGGACTGGATGCCGTCAGAGCAGGTGACAATGTCGTCCAGATTGCTGTTTTCGATCGCCACCAGCGCCGTGACTATCTTGGCAAGGGTACCGGTGGGCAGCTTGGTATCGGGGTTATAGGAGTAGATGACTGTCTCGGTATTCGTCTCATAGGCGAAGGCCGCCAGCGCCGTATCCAGCCGACTGTCGCTTCCCGCCAGAGGGCGCATACCGTTCAGAGTGCGGCAGCCGTTGTCGATGCAGACCCGGCCGAAGGGGATCTGGGCAGCCTGCTGCTCGGCGGGCTGCGTTTCCTGCGTTGACGCGCCGGTTTCCGCGGCAGACGCCGGAATCGCTATCTGACAAAGGAGCGCGGCGCACAGGAGCAAGCTTAGCAATCTCAATTTTTTCATATTTTCCCCTCAATATTTCTTCACCGGACTTGTCCGGCGGTGAAAAGTCGTGTATAATGATGGAGATATTATAACAGCTTTTCCCCCTCTAGTCAATCCGGGAGGCAGATTCCCATGAAAAAACCACGGCTCAGCATTTTGATCGCCGTAACCCTTCTTTTCGCCGTATTCACCCTTGGCTTCTTTCTGGGCAGAAACGGCAATCACGGCAGCGTGGAGTTATCCGTTCCCGCTTCCATGCAGACGCTCCCGCCCCAGACCACCCTTCCGGAGCCGACCACCCCGGAAACAGTGGCCGTCACGTTCCCCATCGACATCAACCGGGCGGACACGGAGCAGCTCACGGCACTTCCCGGCATCGGGGAGGTTCTTGCCCAGCGCATCATTGCATACCGGGAGGAAAACGGCAGCTTTCTTTCCACCGATGAGCTTAAGAACGTGGAGGGTATCGGAGAAAAGCGTCTGGAAGCCATAGTTGACCTTATTACAGTTGGAGGATGAAAATGAAAATTTTAGTTGTGGACGACGAGGCCCTTCTGGTAAAGGGCATTCGCTTTAATTTGCAGAACGAGGGCTACGAGGTCATCACCGGCAGCGACGGTCTGGAAGCCGTGCAGGCCGTGCAGACCCAGCACCCCGACCTTGTGGTGCTGGACGTGATGATGCCCAACATGGACGGCCTTTCCGCCTGCGCCAAGATTCGGGAGTTTTCCGACGTGCCCATCATCATGCTCACCGCCAAGGGCGACGACATGGACAAGCTCATCGGCTTCGACCACGGAGCGGACGATTACCTGACCAAGCCCTTTAACATCTTAGAGCTGAAGGCGAGAATCCGCGCCCTGCTGCGCCGCGCCGGACGCACCGAGGAAAAGGCCGCGGGAAACAGCCTGACCATCGGCACCATCACGCTGGACCTGGACGCCCGGAACGCCTACCGGAACGGCCAGCTGGCCGATCTGACCGCAAAGGAATTCGACGTCATTGAGTTTCTCATGCGCAATCCCAACCGGGTCTACTCCCGGGAAGCGCTGCTGGACACCATCTGGGCTTATGAATACCGCAGCGACATCCGCACCGTGGACGTCCACATTCGCCGTCTGCGGGAAAAGCTGGAGGAAAATCCGGCAGAGCCGAAGTACATTTTAACGAAATGGGGCGTTGGCTATTATTTCCGCAAGTAAAAAGACCGGCTTCCGGGGCTACGGCAATACCCAGTTCCGGTATGCCATGACCTATGTGGTGGTCACGCTGGTCGTGCTGTTTTTTCTGAATATCTACTGCTCCGGCGTCAGCCACAAGCTGTTCTACCAGAGCAAGGAAGCCTCCATGATTGAAAAATGTCTGCTTGCTTCCGACGAAATTTCCACCCTTGAGGTGCTGAACAGCTCCACCGTCACCGGCATCGTCAATCAGCTGGAAAGTCTGAAGGTCACCCGGCTCGTGGTCACCGACCACAGCGGCGCGGCGCTGTATGACAGCAGCGGCGCTTCCGTGGGCACCTACGTTCTGCTTCCGGAGATCTTACAGGCGCTTACCGTCAGCAAGCAGGCCCCGGAGGGGAACAACGTCTTTACATGGACGTACCACGACGGCATCACCGACTCCCGCGCGGCGACCCCCATCGTCTACTATGGCACCGTGGTGGGCTGCGTATACATGACGGAGTACGATACCACGCAGGGCACACTGATCAAATCTCTCCAGCAGACCCTGCTTCGCATCACGCTGATGCTGGAGATTATCGTCGCAGCCTTCTCCGTGGCCTTTTCCAACGCCTTCTCCCGGCGTCTGAACCGGATCATGGCCTCCATGCGCATCATCCGGGAGGGGGATTACTCCCACAAGGTGGACATGGGCGGCAGCGATGAGCTGACCGTTCTGGGTGAGGAATTCAACGACCTGACGGAGCGGCTGCAAACCTCCGAGCGCAAGCGCAGTCAGTTCGTTTCCGACGCCTCCCACGAGCTGAAAACCCCTCTGGCCTCCATCAAGCTGCTGACTGATTCCATTTTGCAGAACAACATGGATATGGACACGGTGAAGGAGTTCGTGGAGGACATCGGCAACGAGGCCGACCGCCTGAACCGCATGACCGCCAAGCTGCTTTCCCTCACCAGAGCCGAAAATCCCCAGCCACAGGAAAGCGAGATCATCTATATGGCGCCCACGGTGCAGCGGGTGGCGAAAATGCTCCGGACGAACGCCAGCTGGTCGGGCGTGACCTTCTGCTTAGAGCTGGACGAGGACACCCCCGTCCTGATTCTGGAGGACGACCTGTACCAGATCGTTTTCAACCTGATGGAAAACGGCATCAAGTACAACCTGCCCGGCGGAACACTGACGGTGCATCTTGGCCGTCAAGAGGACAACGCGGTGCTCATCGTCAGCGATACGGGCATGGGCATTCCCGAGGACGCGCTGGAGCACATTTTCGAGCGGTTTTACCGGGTGGACAAGGCCCGTTCCCGGAAAAGCGGCGGCAGCGGACTGGGACTTGCCATCGTCCGCACCATCGTCCAGCGCAACCGGGGCGAAATTTCCGTTTCCAGTACGGTGGGCAAGGGTACCGTCTTTACCGTCACCTTCCCCGCCTTTGACACGGAGGTGGACAAGTCATGAAGCGGTTTTTCTGTCTTCTTCTCTGCCTGTGCCTGTTTCTGCCTGGCTGTTCCGGCGAGCTGATGAAGAACCCCGTCACCTTTTACTATCCCCGGCGGGAATACCAGTACGGCGCGGAGGACGGCGTGATCTCCGGCGAGCAGCGGGAAGCCTCCGGCCACGCGGATGATCTGCACTACCTTCTTTCCCTGTACCTGATCGGCCCGTCCAGCGACGAGCTGGTCTCTCCCCTGCCATGGGGAACACGGCTTCTTGGGGTAAACCGGCAGGACGGCACCATCACGCTGGAGCTGACAGACACCTCTTTTACCATGACGGACACGGAATTCACCCTCGCCTGCGCCTGTCTGACCATGACCACCCTGTCCATCACCGGCGGGGACGAGGTCACCATCACCAGCGGAAGCCGAAGCGTCACCATGAGCCGGGACAGTCTGACCCTCATTGACGACAGCACCGCTTCCACAACGGAGGAAACCAAATGAAATTCATTTCATGGAATACCAACGGCCTGCGCGCCTGTGTGGGCAAGGGCTTTCTGGACGCCTTCAACGCTCTGGACGCGAATTTCTTCTGCTTACAGGAAACGAAACTGCAAGCAGGACAGATCGACCTTCCGCTGGAAGGCTACAGTCAATACTGGAACTACGCCGAGAAAAAGGGCTATTCCGGCACGGCCATCTTCGCAAAGCAAGCCCCCGTCTCCGTGCGTTACGGTCTTGGACAGCCGGAGCTGGACACCGAGGGGCGGCTCATTACGCTGGAATATCCCGGCTTCTTCCTCGTCACCTGCTACACCCCCAACGCCCAGCGGGGGCTTGCCCGCATTGACCACAGGCTAAAATGGGACGAAGCCTTTCGGGCATACCTCAGCGAGCTGGACAGGGAAAAGCCTGTCATCGCCTGCGGCGACCTGAACGTCGCCCATCAGGAGATCGATCTGAAAAATCCCGCCTCCAACCGGGGCAACGCGGGCTTCTCCGACGAGGAACGGGAAAGCTTCGGGCGGCTTCTGGACGCCGGGTTCACCGACTCCTTCCGCCGCCTCCACCCGGACGCCACCGGCGCGTACACATGGTGGAGCTATATGTTCAACGCCCGGGCGAACAACGCGGGCTGGCGTATCGACTATTTCCTCGTCTCCGACCGCATTGCGGACAAAATCACCGCCACGCCCATCTATTCGGACATCCAAGGCTCTGACCACTGCCCGGTGGGGCTGGAAATCGAACTGTAACGTCAAAACGGCAGGAACGGAAACCGTTCCTGCCATTTTGTTATTCCGGAATTTCGATCCCCACCTGTTCCCCTTTCCGAACCAGATAGCTTTTTTTCAGGCGCTCTATGTAGGCAAAGGGTTCCTCCGGGGAAATGGGGATAAATTTCCCGGCAGGCTTGTCATGCTTGGGCAGGAGTGAAAATGTCAGTTCCCCTTCCCCCAGCCGTTTGACCGGCAGCGAGGTGTTCAGCCCGAAGCCGCCGTCCACCGGCACCACCAGCCCCAGACTTTCCCGCTTGTCAGCGCAAGTTACCCAGAGTCTGCACATCACGTCCCCGGTCAGCTCGCAGCGGCACAGGAAATGATAGTAAAGCCCCTGCCTTGTCACCTGCACCTTTCCCACCGGACGGTTTCCGAAATATACGCCGTAATTTTCTTCCAAATGCAACGCCCCCTGCCGCATTCTATGCCGCAGGGGGCTTCATTATGAATCATGTTGCCCGTCCGCCGCCGGGAAGGCCGAAGCTGACGGCAATGGCGTCGTCCACCTGCGCCATCTGGTTTTCGTCCAGATGCCCCATGTGCTCCCGCAGGCGGCGCTTGTCGATGGTGCGAATCTGCTCCAGAAGGATGATGGAATCCTTGCTTAACCCCACACTTCCCCCCGCGATGTTGATATGGGTAGGAAGCCGGGCTTTCCCCGTCTGGCTGGTGATGGCCGCCGCAATGACCGTGGGGGAATGGCGGTTTCCGGTGTCGTTCTGCACGATCAGAACAGGCCGGGTCCCTCCCTGCTCGCTGCCCACGACCGGCGACAGGTCGGCATAGAATATGTCGCCCCGTTTGACTGATGGTTCCGTCATAGTGTTCACTCTCCGTGCATCAATACCCACGCTACCGGATGAATCCATATGTAACGCGGTAATCCTATTCTCCCACGCCATGACCGGATTTATACGAGTTTTTAATAAAACGCTTAAAAGCGTTTTATTAG